>Ga0074193_1000300_pt1 | contig 88182 bp, 80 predicted proteins | sample EPASupsiteHSE605_FD_64523 | JGI IMG/M metagenome (GOLD analysis project Ga0074193, IMG submission 64523) | Bioremediated contaminated groundwater from EPA Superfund site, New Mexico - Sample HSE6-05 | ecosystem: Environmental > Aquatic > Deep subsurface > Groundwater > Contaminated ... | reverse complement strand
AAAAGTTAGGGTTTGATTTTTATGTAAAGACAATTAATTGCTCTATGTTCCTCAATTGTTTACCGATCAGAGCTAATATCTTATCAATTTACCTGTGGAAAACCGAGAAAACTGGTTACCCACAACCATGTGGCTTGAATTTTCAAGCATTCAAGCTCCAGGTTTTTATTTTTCCCTGCTTTATATCCCTGAAAAAGGGAAAGTGGACATGTTTTTAAAATTCTAACATAAATTAAGAACTCGATTGAATTTTGACAAAAAGTAAGTTCTAAATTTGGTTATGGACAATTAAGCCGCAAGTTGATCTCAGACCAACTCTGGGTCTTGCATATCGCTTCTTTACATAGTTTTCTTTCCACAACAGTGGAATTTTACTTCTTCTGTTCAGTATAACACTTAACGACATTTTGCCTTTTAAAACATAAAAGGTGCAAATTTTTTCTTTTCTACTCATTTTTTAATATTTTTCAAATAACTAGCAATTCGAGTTATACAGTGGTCTATCCTTGAAAAGGTGAAAGACAGCGGCAGCGAGGAGGACGACAACAAAAGTAAAAGCAAACCACAGCAGAAGCTATGAGATTGCTTTTATTCCCACTATATAAAGATGTTTTTGTTCCGCTTTTGTCTGATAAGTTCTAAACGACCCCAAATATTTTTAAATAAATATAAGCAGCGCTTGCGACAAGTATAACTCCGCTAATCTTCATCATCTGGCCTGATACAGATCTAACTGCGAGCAATTTTTTGAATAATGATGTAAACAGAGCAGCGATTATCAGTATTACACCCTGCCCAAGCGAGTAAAGAAACAAAAGTACACCGCCAAGTGCAATATTTGCTTTAATGGATGCATAAGCCATAATTCCTGCCAGAAATGGTGTTGAGCAGGGAGAAGATGCAAAAGCAAATAGTCCTCCAATCATCAGGGGGTAAATAATTAAACTGTTATTTTTATTTTGGGGTATTTGTTTCACGATTGTCGGCATTGGGATTTCAATAAATTCCAGCAGGCTTAACCCCATTACAAGAATTAATGAAGCCATCAATAATCCCCATAGTGGTCCTGCCTGAGAACCATATGCCTGTCCGACGTAAGCAGAAATTACTCCGAATACTGTCAAAACTATTGATAAACCTAAAACAAAAAATGTAACCTGAATAGCTGTTTTTTTCCAGCTTTTGTCAGTTGTACTGCCGACATATCCAACTATTATAGGTAAAAATCCCAACGAGCATGGGGATAAAGAGCTGACAATGCCACCTATAAATGCCAGTATAAGTAACCATACCGAATATTGGGCATGTAATTGAGTGGTAAAAAAATGATTAATTAGATTTTCCATTTAAAAGCCTGTTAAAATTCCTTTCCAGTTCCTGTTTGGTTAATGCCCCCTCTGTTTTATTAACAACATTGCCGTTTTTATCAATATAAACCAGTGTTGGGACTACTTTTATCTTGTATTTCTTTATTAGCTGCTGATCTTCAGGTTTTGCTGAATTTATCATTATTTTTTTAAACATGATTACCTTATTATATTTAGGTTCTACCTGATCCATTTGTTTCTTTAACTGCTGACATTCGAAACACATTTCAGAGCTAAAATCCAGAACCATTGGGCTCATGCTTTTTGCGACAGTTGCAGTGTCCTGACCTGTAGATTTAAATGAATAATACATTACAATTGGAACAATAAATATTGCAAGTATTACTGCCAGATTAATATGTTTTTTCATAATACGTTTTTTCCTCCCTTGACGAATTTTTGTATTTAATAATAAATATACTATATGAATGTATTTATGATATTTTACACTATATAACTCAGTTAAATTTTGATAAATACTCCTAATATTATGAACTATATTTATTTGCAATTAAAGAGAAAAAAATGTTTTTACTCAGGTTAATTGAATTATTAATAAGTGATCCCAGACATTTTCTGATTAATCTGGTGATTATTTCTGTAATTTTAATATTGCCCCTTTTAATAAGTATTTCAATACACGAATGGGCACATGGAATGGTAGCTTACCTTTTTGGAGATCCGACGCCTAAAAATCAGGGAAGGCTATCAATAAATCCTTTCGCACATCTTGACCCTGTTGGTACATTAATGCTGTTTATTATAGGAATTGGCTGGGCAAAACCTGTAATAATCAATCCTGATAATATTCATGGAAAAATAAAGCTTATGCTGGTAGCTCTGGCTGGCCCGGGAAGCAATATTTTACTTGCAATAATTTTTAGTTTTATAAAATTTGCGTTTTTGAGTTATACAACTATAAACGGAATTAATTTTGATAAGAATATTTTTGATGTGTTAAATGCTGCATTAAATTTTATTATTCAAATAAATCTTATATTATGTGTATTTAATATGTTGCCTATACCGCCATTGGATGGCTCTAACGTACTCAGATACTTTCTTCCGGATAAAATAGCTGAGTCATACTCAAGACTTGCACCATACGGTATGTTTGTACTTTTACTGCTGCTTTTTACAGTAGGCTTCAGCTTTATTTTTAATGCTGCTGCAGTACTTGAGTCCTATATCTATAAGTTTATTGAGTATATAATGATTCGGATTATATAACTTAACAAGGGGCTGTTGCCCCCTGTTAAAACTAGATATCTTCCGGTAAATAAAACTGTCCGGTACTTAAAGCTTTTCTTACTTCATCATAAGTATAGTTACGACAATTGCACTTTTGCTGATACATGGTTACAATCATTAAAATATCATCAATAGAAAGCTTTATCATTCGCCTGCCATTTGGATTATCCAGAATAAGTGCCATCTTTTTCAACTCCGCTAAATTCCCTAATTCATATTTAGACTATCGGTAATTTGGGGTAAAAACTTTAAATACTGTAACAAAACTTATTACTTATATACCAATTGCATAACAAAATTAATTTAGTTAATACCATTTAACATTAAAGGTTTCAATGATTTATTTTTATAATTTAATGTGTTAAACTTAATATGATTAATTCATAGCTTGCAAAGAGATAATGAAATGCTGAATGAAAATAAGGGTTTTACACTTGCAGAAGTATTAATAACATTATTGATTATTGGTGTGGTTGCTTCGTTAACTATACCTGTTTTAATTAACAATACCAACGAGGCTGAATATAATGTCAGCGTTAAAAAAGCTTATTCCGAAGTTTCTAACGCTATAAAAATGATTCAAACAAATAATAGTGGTGCTGTTAATGTTGGTACAGCTGAAACAGCTGTTGATGCTACTCCATTAAGAAATGATTTCTGTAATGTAATGATTTGTAATAAAATCGGCACATCAGTAGATATATTTGGTCCAACAAATTATTATGCATATAAAAGTTCTCTTTCTACCTGGCCTATGACTTATGCTGATGATGCTCCTGCTGCCATATTAAATAACGGATATTTGATAAATTTCTATTCTTACACGGATTGCAACAAACACAACATAAACGCTTGTGGCGCAATTTATGTTGATATAAATGGGACTAAAGGACCAAAAATGTGGGGAAAAGATTTATATGGCTTTTGGATAGTCAAAAAACAGCCAAATACTGACTATTTAATCTTGCCAATGGGAACACAAGGAGATAATCTTGGAGACTGTGCAGTTGATACCTGGGAAAATTGCACAGCGTTAAGACTTATAAATCCTGAAAATTTACCATAGTCTAACTGTCCTTTTCTGTTTCTCCCAATATGCTGTTTCCGGATTATCCAAAAGTAAAAGCAAACACTTCGATTCCCGGGGCATGAAATATAATTTCGCAGGTATGAAGTTCATAAAAATTGTGAGTGTTTATCAGGTTATAAAGTTTATGTTCCCTGACATTAACACATCCGTCCTCATTTATGTCATCGCCTTTATTATAAAGTTCAAGCTTATTGCCGTCTATAAAAACACATACTTTAACTTGTTTTTTATCTTGAAAGTCCTCATTCAGCCCCATTACAAGATTTATTTTATTTGCCGAATACCTGTAAATAATTTTGCCGAAATAATCTTTTAATATTGCTTTGTCACTGTGAATTTCCCACGTTCCTTCAAAATAAACCCTGTTTTTCTTTACATTGTTTGAAATTGAATATCTTTGCGGAGTATCAGCCATAAGTTTTTCAGCACTTGCAAACCCAACCATTCTGTTGTATCCCAGATATGTTTCCTGTGAGCCTATTTTAGAAAAATCAACATTTGCTGTTAATGAAGTAACACTTTCTGTTAAATTTTCGCCTTTTTCCCTTAGAAGTTTTTGAATAACTTCTTCTGTAGTGTTATATTCACCTTCTCCAAAATGTGTATAACGAAGTTTTCCTCCCGTATCAAAAATATAATGTGCAGGCCAGTAATGATTGTTATATACTGTCCAGAGCCCGTAATTATTGTCCAAAACAACAGGATATTCAATATTGAAATATTTTATGGCGTTTTCAACGTTAAAAGAATCTCTTTCAAAGTCAAATTCAGGGGCATGTATTCCTATAATTTCAAAGCCGTATTTATGATATTTGCTATACCATTCTTTTAAAAAGGGCAACGTCCTGATGCAGTTTATACAGGAATATGTCCAGAAATCAACAAGAACAACTTTACCTTTTAAATCAGAAGTCTTTAAAGGTTCTTTAACGTTATACCAGGTTAACCCTGAAGGAAATTCATACATATTTTACCTGAGTTTATCATTGTCTATTCCTTAATTAACCAAGATTACCATTCGAATAATTTGATTTCTACAGACACATGACTAATATGACTGAAATTTTAATAGACAGGCTATTTAATTCAATGATTATTTGATTACGCTAATCTGATAGGGAATTTATCAGATCAGGTATAAGGTTATAAAAATTAAGAAATTTTTATTATACTGAAATGAGTTTAAATTTTGGGAGTGGTATAGCTATTATGAAGATATTGCAACAAAAAGAAATATAATACTAATAGATATGTTTATTTTTTTAAATTTTGTTATATAATGTATAGGCATTAAAAAGGAGGTTGAAAATGTCATTTGTAACTAACCAAGCTTTTTTAAATACCAGTGTTATGACACGGCTTAATAGTCAGTATGGTGTTCAACAGGCAAACCAAAACCTCACAAATATGCTTGGTAATTCAAGGCAGTGCAGGCCTCTTGGGTCTGACGGATCCAGTACTTTAAGAAGGGAAAATCAAATTATGTTTGGTTCTCTTCAGGATCAGTTCAGAGGTAAATGTGCTGAATTAAATGAACAGTCATTGAAGGCTCAGCAAGATAAAGATATTAAAAGAACTTTCAGCTATTTTGCCTAGTATATTAATTTAGAACTTTTGAATTAATGTATTAGAATAAGTTAATAAAAAACGAAAACTCATTTGGGTTTTCGTTTTTTATTAACACTTACTACGCAATGCAAAAAACTATTATTCAAAATTCGAAATTATACTGAAAGACCGAAATAATTATACATAATACTTTCTTTCAATCAAAAGACGGAGTCCATTGAAAAGGTGAAAGGTAGTGACGATGGCGAGGAGTGTAGCAGCGAGAGTGGAAACTAGCCATGACGGAAGCGATGAGCGTCCGGTTTGGCTAGCTTCCACTTATTCATTCCAGCAACACAGGGTATTGACACTGGATTGCACAAAATGCTGCTTTTTTGAAGTTATGCAACAGTCTCGATAACAAATACAATATCCGTTAAGTAATCCAGTATAGTAGACATTCACAATTAACTTTTTCTCAGCGATCTACCAACTAACCAATAATCGACTGAATTAGCCTAATGAAATAATTTACATCTAATTTAGATCTTATATATGCTTTTTACATTCTATATGCCAAATTGTGATTAGCCTTGTTTCAATTGTGATTATGCTTTTGCCTGCAAGTTTTTAACAGGGTGTGAATTAGTTGATTGGAAAGAGACAGATGAAGAAATTTTTAGTATTAACATTTATTTTAATGAGCATTATAACTGCATTTTTAACCGTTCCTGCCAATGCTGCAATTAAAATAACCCCAAACAGGTTTGAATTTACATTAAAGCCTAATAGTACAAAAAATATCATAAACGGATCATTTTCTGTTCAGGGAGGCTCTAACGAGATAATTCGTTTTAGGGTTTATCCTGAAAATTTTAATATAGCAAAGGATGGTTCTGTAATTACAGATACAGAAAATGCTGCAAATGACCCGTTTTTACAAAATATACGGTTTAATCCGCTTGAATTTACTTTGACTCCGGGACAACCAATGCGAGTTAGATTTACAATTCCAAATATTCAGGAATTATCCGACGGTGAGCACAGAATAGCCTTACTTATGGAAGATGTAAAAACCAGAGAACAGGCTTTGCCGACTGATAACGAGAATGTATCTGCAAGTATCGTAATTAAGACAAGAGTTGGTGTACCTATTTATATAAATAAAGGCAAAACAATTAAATCAGGCTCAATAGAAAAATTTAATGTTGAAAATACCAGTGATGGTTATTATTACGTCTGCAACATTAAATCAACAGGAAACAGCAATATCAGGATAACAAACGGAAAAGGTCAGATTAGCTGTGGAAGAAAACTTATAAGTGAATTTCCTGTTGATGGTCTTGTTATTCAAGCTGGCAACACTGGAAATTTTAAAGATAATCTGCCTATTAAAGAACTGCTTCCGAATGAAGAATATAAATTTAAAATAACCTTTATTTATAAAGATCAAAATCAAAAAGATCGGTATTTAATAAATGAAGTCAGGTTTAAAAATCAAGTAAAAAATGAAGGGAGGAATTGGAAAAAAACTTTGTAATTAATTTTAATTATTTGAGGAGGATTTATGAAGAAAAAATTACTATCACTTACTTTATTGGCATTATTATCGTTTACTTCCGTAAATGCAGCAAACGCAGCTGATACTAGTGTTGCATCACCAAGCAATGTTGCTTCTTCATCACAAATACTAAATGCTTATTTATTGCCACTTTATACTGTTGCAGTCAATTCATCTTCGGTTCCAAGTGCAAAAATTAAACCTACTGGGGATCTTGACACAAATCTGGTTGCTGCATTTGATATAAAAGCAAATACACCTACCACTATAGTTAAATTCAGTGCTGCAAAAGTTTTAAATAAAGATGTAATGAATAAAGTCGGCGGATATGTAAGACTTGTTCTTGTAAAAGATGGAGCAAGCAGCACAGCTATATCAAATGCATTGTTATCAACTCCTGCTTCCAATCCAAATGTAATAGCCTATAATATTTCAACTGAACCTTGTGATTTTACCTGGAATGCTACTGATAAAACTGTGACTAAAACTATGTCAGGACAAAGTATGACAGTAAAATTTAAGGTACTTCCCACTCCGGTTGCCGGAACATATACATTCCCGGAAGATATGTCAGGGAACTACAAAGCAACAATTATCTGTACTGCGCTTGATCCCTAACTCATAAAATTAAGAATGGAAGTCAGGAATATTTAAATATTCCTGACTTCCAACTTAAAAATAAACAAGTCTAGTAAGGACGTAATAAAAAATACTTACGCATTTTTTATTACTAGTGAAATCTTGATAGACAGGAAGCAGTCTACAAAAATTCTTAGCCGTACAAGAACGAGTAGCACCTCTAATGCCGGCTCAACGCCGCCATTTCGGCTCGTCACTCCCGCTTCGCACCGCCTTCGCGTCGCCGAAGAATTTTTTCCGCTGTCCTTTTAATAGCTAACAATTTATAGACGTAAATTAGTACTATCAGGCATCTTGATATTTAATGAACAATACAGATATATATAATAAAACTTCAAATCCTGTAATTATTTATTACAGGGTAATAATTGTTTTATTTTTGTGCCTGTTTTTTGTTGTTATAACAGCATCCAAATGTAATGGGGAAACTATAAACAAAAACGACAGGTTAAAAGCCGACAAAATTTTCAGGCAAGGACTTACTCATCTTGAAAATAAAGATTATAGAGAAGCAGTAAAGGATTTTCAAAAAGTAATTATTATCAGCCCCAATAATTATAAAGCGCATATAAATCTTGCAATTGCTTATAAAAAGCTTGGCAGAATAAAAGAATCCAGAAAAGAATACAGTACAAGCGCAAGGATTTTAGAACAGAATAAAGCTAATAAACTTAAAAATCAAACTAATCCGATTGATCCTGATCAGGATTATCTGGATATGGGTGGAATGTACTACAAAACTAATCAGTTTGAAACTGCTATAGAATATTTTAATTACGCATTAAAAATCAATCCTGACAATGATATAACCTATTACAATATTTCAAAATGCTATTTCGAACTTTATAATTACGAAAAAGCAGAAGAAAATATTTTACAGGCTTTAAAATTATCACCTGATGATATTGGATATATAAGTTTTGAAAATGAGATAAAAAAATATCTGAAAGAAATAAAGAGTACCAATACACAGATTGGTCGAATTGTGGAAAATGAAGTTGAAGAACAGGAAAAAACCACAGTAAAAACAGAAGAAAAACCTTTAATGGTTGAACAGTATACAGAACCTGCTGCTGATTTAAAAAACAAGGTTAAAGCACAAAATATAATGATTGATCTGAGTCTTAACGATAAATTAAATTACGATTATGAAGCTTATATAAATTCTGATGGATCAATAAGTTTGCCGTTTAAAACTACTGCAAAAATTCTTGATATACAGACGGAACAAAATCACCTTAATAATGTAATAACATTCAACTCTCCTTCTGGAATACAGGGTAACGTTGACTACAAGAATCAAGAAATCACTTTTGGTACTAAAGTTATTAAGTTTAATCCCGATACTCCTGAAAAACTGGTCTTTTTAAAGACAGGCTTAAATGATTATATTAAAGATGAAGTTTTTGTACCTGTTAAATGTTTTGGTGAAATCACAGAATCCAGTGTGAATTCTGACTTAATAAATTATTCAGTCTCGGTAAAAACAGACAAGCCCCTTTCTGCAATAGTAAAGTTCTACACAAAAGATGAAAATGAAGCAGATCCTTTTGGTTCTGATGAAAGACCTGATGATACTTATACCAAAATACTTTTCCCTGAAAAGTTTCCCTTATTTTCACTGAATACAATCAGTCTGGACAGTAACTCCCAGTTTTGTTCCGACAAAATGAAAAATAGAGATTCTACTTACAAGTATTTGTTCAAAAATAACATTTCTCAGGTTGGTTTAGATGGTTCCTTGATCGGTGGAAGCTATAAGCTGGAGTTAAATTCTCAAATATTCGGTCAGGATTTTTTCTCTTTTGGAGGACTAAGTGCAAGATATAAAAGACTTTTTGGAAAATCAAATATTGAACTTGGAAATTTAACAGGGTTTAAATCTCCAAGAATTAACGTTGGTGAAAATACTTTAGGCGCAAGCATAGGCAATTTTAAAGACAAACCTGACGCCTATAATAATATATATGGCATAGCGAATTTAGGCAGTAAAATAAATGTATATTTTAATGATAAACTTGCAACAACAGTCAATACAAGGGGAGGATACTATAATCTCAATGATATAGCTAATCCAGACCAGAAAGTAACAAAAGTAAAGATTGAAGAAGTAACATTAGAGGGAAAAACCAGTATTATAAAAGAAGAAAAATATCCTTATTCAGACGAATTATTACTCAAAGGAAAAACCAATTATTCTATTCTTGGTGGTATAGCAGGATACGAAAATTCACTTTTTAATAACTACTACTGTGCAAACGACATGAATTCAAAAAAATTAACCGGGGGTATTAAGCTGTCTCGTGGATTAACGGACAAAATAACTTTAAATCTTGTAGGTACTGCTGATCATATATTATCTTTTCCGAAAATAACCAATATATCAAGTTTATTTCCTTACAATAACAACGCAACAAGCTTATTATTTAGTTCTTATAAAGATTTTAACTATGTTTCAGGACAAACTCTAATTTCTTCTCTGGATTACGCAATAACGAAAAATCTTACTTTCGCTACTGACTTTGGTCTAAGTAATTCTAAAACTCAGGATTATTTGTCTGGAGAGGAGACAAATTCAAATATAACTGATGATATCCGAAATTACAAATTCAAATCTGCCGGTACTGCATCAAACGTATCGTTAAATTACCAGAGTGACTTATTGGGATTTTCAACAAGTATATTTAAGTATTCACCATCATTTTACATTGCTGGATCATCAGGAATAGGCAGCAGTGCTACAGCATTAAATGACAAAACCGGCGGTGAAATAGGAGGAAGATTATCTACCAGGCTAATATCTCTGGCAGGAACAATAGATAAATATTCAACAAATCTGGATAATTACTTTATGAACGGAAATTTCGATTTTAACGATTATGATTATACTGTCCGAGTGCCTTTACCTGGCAATTCTGACATTAATTACAGACAAACTTTAAAACACGGTAAAAATACAATGGGAGAACTGTCAAACAAATCATATGAGATTAATTTAAGAAAAAAAATATCCGGTAAAATTGACTTTGACCTTGATGGGCAGCTTCTGAAATTTGGAACTTCGTACGATAATGATATGTACGAGTCTGATATGAAATATATTACAGCCAGATTAAGGTATGATATATCAGAAACAAAAGGGATTATTGATCTTTCGCATGATATTTTCAAAAGCAGGATTAATGAATATGAACTTGGCTATAATGCTTTAAGAATCGGCTACACATTTCCCGAATTCAGAAACATATTTTCCTCTTTTAGTACAGGGGTTCATTATACCGGACTTGATAAAGGATTTGATTTTGCTGCGTCCATTGGATATAAATTTCCGTCAGGAAGACGATTTACGTTAACTTATAACTATAATCGACAGCTGGGTTCTTTCATTGATGACATATTTATACCCAAAACCAGTCGTCATTCAATAGATTTTAACCTAACAGACGCATTTCTTGTTAACAACGGAATAAAATCAATTGGTTATACAAGTGAGGATAGCGGTTATATCCAGACAATTGCATATTTGGATACTAACCAAAACGGAAAAAGAGATGCTAGTGAACCTTGTATACCGGAAATAGGTGTTCATCTGGCAAATAATAAAGAAGTAACATACTATACCAATAAAAAAGGTACTTATACATCAGGAGGGATTCCTGAAGGCTTGTATAAAGTCTGTTTGGATTATGACGAACTGCCAAGCCTTCTTGCTGTCTCACCTGCTTCAAATGAAGAATATCTTGTCAGGGTTGACAGAAACAAATTATCAAAAGTATATTTTGGACTGCTAAGTATGATAGGAAGCGTATCCGGAAAAATAAACGTTACTGATGAATTTAACCGAAAAGTGGATATAAAGGATCTTGTACTTATTCTATACAATGAAAAAGGGGAGGAAGTAAAATATACAACAGCCGAAAATGATGGATATTATTATATTGGTGAAATATCTCCCGGAAAATATACTCTGGCTCTGGATAAAAACTTTATGAAAGAATATCACCTAAAGCCCAAAAACAGTGAAGGAAAGGAAATTTCCTTTCCTTTAACTTATAAGGATTGTGTGGATTTAAAAAATGTAAATCTGGATTTTATGCAAATATTTGAAAATAGCTTGTAAGGTAATGATTTGTATTACAGCATAATTCATATATGTCAGCTATTTAACCGCTAGAATTATTCTATTTGGGATAAACATTATTTATAATAATTGCAATAATAGGTTGATTCGTGCAAATTATTAAAAAAGAGATTGTCTTATGTATCATAGAATTGGCTATGCATGTATAAATACGTCAATAAATGCAACGACCAATAAGACATGCAGACTTGAACACTGTACGGAAGAAAGGCTTAGATTTTTAATAAGCAGTAATCTTTCAGGACTGAAAGAAGTAATAAGGTGGAATTATAACAACAATATTTATCTTTACAGGATCAGCTCAGTAGTTATTCCCTTTGCATCTCATAAAGTAAATACAATTAAATGGTGGGAAGAATTTAAAGAAAGCCTTGATGAAATAGGCAAAATGATCAGGAAATCTGGCATGAGAGTTTCCATGCATCCGGGTCAGTATGTAAATATAAATTCTACTACTTCTCAAATAATCAAGAACTCAATAAAAGAACTTGACTGGCATGCCAGATTTCTTGACACGCTTGGCCTCGATTCAACACACAGGTTGATATTTCACGTAGGCGGGGTATACGGAGATAAAACAGAAGCAATAAAAAGATTTATAAGTGAATATAAAAATATTCCCGAAAATATTAAAGCAAGGCTTTCTCTTGAAAATGATGATAAAAGTTACACAGTGTGGGATGTTTTGGAAATTAACAGGGAAACAGGTGTTCCTGTTGTATTTGATATTCTTCATCATCAGGTAAATAATACGGGGCTGAAGAAAGATGATGACATAGAAACTGTTTTAAAGCTCTGTTTTGCAACATGGAACAACAAAACCGGCATTCCCAAAATTCATTATTCAACCCAGAAACCCGGTGCAAGACCGGGACTGCATGCCAATTCAATAAACATCGACGAATTTGTTGAATTTTATCAAAAATTCAAGGATTTGGATTTTGACATTATGTTTGAAACAAAAGACAAGGAAAAAAGTGTCCTTGCTGCTTTTAAAAGATTATCGGTTTACTAGAAATTCTATTTCCCGGATGCAGCTCCTGCTGCAGGGTTTTCAACTTTAACCCCCATTTTTTTAAGTTCGTATGCTGCTTTAGCTGTGTAGGGAGAATCAGGAAAATTTTCAAGGATTGTTTTAAAGCAGTCTATTGCATCATCCTTGTACTCTCTCTGTGCGTAAATATAGCCAACTTTGTAATAAAGCGCCGGAAAATCAGGATTACTGGTATTCATGGGTAAAAAATCATCGAGTTTTATTTTTAAATCAATAAGAATTTCATTATCTTTAGGAGAAAATAGTGAATAAGAATAAACTTTTTTCATTAACCTGTTTGTTGTATCAACCATCTGTGTTAATTCATCGTTGGAAAGCTTCTTTTTTCTTTTGGCTGCATTAGCATCTCCCTGAAATAAAAAGCTGGAAAACAGTATTACTGATAATATAATAGAAAAAATTTTTATTACTGATTTTTTCATGTGAACGATCCTTCCTCATATCCCTAAAAGGGTACAACAAATTTGTGCTGTTTTTCCTCGATCAAATACACGATTATTTGAGTCATTATGACACATAAAAAAGCTTTTTAAATATTAAAAACCTCTGCATAGAAAATTTATTTTTTCTTGTTATACAGAGGTCAACCTTGTAAAGCTGGACAAAAGCACAGCTATAATGAGTTAGCAGGTATTTGCAAAACTACCAAACTTGTTTCAATTTTCAGAATTTACCGGGAGGAATTTATTGATAAACTTTTCTTTAGCCTGTTTTGCGACTATTTCTTCTTGAGTTTTTTGTAAATTACTGGCTACAGCTTCATTAAACTTGTTGTCTATTTCAGGTAATGTTTTTAGTACAGATATTGCCATTTCTGAATTCTCAGACAATTCTTTTCTTGCTGTATCCTTTTTTATTAAATCAGTTTCATCAAATATTTCAAGCAAACTCTTCATACGTTCTGACAACCTCGTTTGAATTGATTCTGCGAACTTAGCAAGCCCTCCTTCAGAGGCAATCTCTTCTGCAGATTTCTGTGAAGATGCTATCATTGGTATTTTTAATCCTGATTCGAAATCTTTAATAACAGAAACTCTAAATATACCCCAAGGAATATGTTTTATAACAATTTCATCATTAGCAGCTAATTTTTTTACTTTATCCAAACTTTCCAAAATCATTGGACAGTGATCGTCATGAATGTTAAACATATCAGGATCCATGTGAAGTTTTTCAAATGATACTTGATTCTTTCTACTATGTGCATTTAGAACAGGTTGATTTGGGCGGGTCGCTAATATTTGCATAATTTTGTTTTACCTCTCTCTTTTTTTTACTCGTATAATTAAAAAAGCCTAAACAAATTTGATTGCCAATCTTTGTCTAAATATTAAGATAAATTTACAATTTATTTACAATTTATTTATAATTAAGAGGTTAGTCAAAGTATTTTACCTTAACAAAATAGCCCGTATAATTACGGCTGGTTAGCAAAAAATGTGGAAAAACCTATCTCTTAGATAAACCTGTGTTTCAGGTTCATAATGTCTTTGTATGGAATTACTCCAAGAATTATATCCGACTCATCAACTACAGGAATAGCCCTGAACAGGTATCTTGAAAACATTCTTGAAGCTTCCATTAATGTATTTTCCGGTTCCAGGCTTATAACATTTTCTATCATAATGTCTTCAAGCTTTTCGTCAGGATTATCCTGCAAGAGTTCACTTATATCAGTAACACCAATCAATTTATTCTGATCATCCACAATGTACTGATACATAATAACGTCTTTATCTTTTGCAGTATTGTGAAATTCTTCCAGCGCCTGTTTTACTGTCATATTTGGCGGAAATTTAAATATATGAGATGTTGCATAGTTCAGAATATTTTCTTCCTGCTTGTCAAGAAGAAATTCTATTTTTTCTGCATTTTCCTTATCAATCAGCTTTAAAATATCGTCAGCAACGGCAGCAGGTAATATTGCAAGGACATCAGCTGCCTGAGCCGGAGTCATGTCGTTAATTAATTCAGCAGCCTTTTCCTGCTCTATTGATGAAATCAGGTCTCTTTGAACCCTTGGTTCAACTTCTTCCAGTGTATCAGAGGCATGTTCTACATCGAGCGCATTAAATATTGCCATACGCTGGTCGTGATCGAGTTCTTCCAGAATATCCGCAAGGTCAACGGGGTGTATTTCAGGTAATTTTTCCTTTAAAACTTTTAATTTTACGTTACCTTTAAAACTTCCTATATGTTCGGGCAGCGGCTGAACATACGTCCAGGGTATGGTTTCGCTCTGGATTTTGTTTGCCAGATTATAAATAAAATTGGCAAGCCACTTTAAGCCTACTCTTCTAAGCAACCCGTATTTACTGGAATCAACATCTGTAACATACAATACATTGTTACGAAGGGTCATTTTGATGTCATAAACAACTTCAACTTCGTTTCCATCAAGATCAAGCACTTTTTTATCAAGTATATGGTCTTTTAAAAGTACCTGCGACTCTATAGGATCTTTTTCAAATTTTTCAATCCTGTCAATGTCTATAATAATTTCACTACAGTTTATGGTTTTAACATACTTCCAGGGAATCAGTAACGATTGATGACCAAATGGTCTGCCAACAATTAAATGAGTAGTTTCAGGCAGTTTTTCGGTTTCAAATATAGCAATATCACTAAGCTTACCTATTTTTTTACCGTTTAATAACACCTTTTTACCAATTATATCGCTTAAAAAGAAGCTATTTTCCAGATTACATTTATTTTTTGCATTATCATTCATGGTATTAACCTTATTTCAGTAATGTAATGAATTTATAGACCATCAAACCTATTATTATAAACAAATAAAATTTGAGGCCGATTAATGAAATTTTTACAGCCGGCGAAATCTCAATTCTGGGATTTGCATATTTTTCGTTTATTTCAATTATTTTATCAAAATTATCTTCATAAAATTTTTTTATCTGTTTTTTTATTATTCTAAAATTTTTATTCATAGGATAAATTCTCCTGTTTTACCTGAACAGATTGGGAAATATTGTACTTATACCGTATAAAGTTGATAAAACAATGATTATTACCACAATTGTTATACCAAATATATTCTGTACCGGATTATTTTTGTATTCGCCCATAGTGTTTTTATCATTCAAAAGCAGAATTAAAAATACAAGTGCAATCGGTAAAAGGGTTACTGCAATAACCTGTATAAAAAGCGTTATCAGAACAAGCGGTGCATTAGGGATTAAGACTACCAGACCAGCACTTATCAGTGTTATAAAGTAATTTATATAAAACCAGGGGGCTTCTTTAATTTTATTATTTAGTGAATGCGCCCAGCCAAATACTTCACCGAATGCCCATGAACTTGTTAAAGAAATGCATATGGCTCCCAAAAATCCGGCATTAAATAGTCCTACAGCCAGCAAAGAACCGACATACCTGTTATGGTTAATCAATGCGTGCAAAACCTGAGACGCACTCTGGATTTCTATCCCTCTTAAAAGAGTTCCTGTAACTATAACTATAAATATAGCAACAAGTATTGTTAAAATCGAACCTATAAAAGTGTCAAATCTTCCCCAGGGAATATCTTTTTCTTTTACACCTTTGTCAACAACAGCGCTCTGCTGAAAAAACAGCATCCATGGCGCAATTGTAGTACCAATATTTGCCATCAGGAAGAAAAATAACTGATTGTTTAGTCCACCCGGGAAATTTGGAATAAATCCGGTATGAATAATATTGGAAACAGACGGATTAACCATAAATGCGGCAGGAATATATATCAGGTTTAACGCGCAGAATAAAAGTGCAATTTTTTCCCAAGTCCAGTATCTTCCGTTTATAACAAGTATCCCTAAAAAAGCGCACACTGCCGCAACTGTAAGATACGGCGGGACTCCGAATATTTGCAGGGATGCTGTCATCCCGATAAATTCTGTTATTAAAGTGAGCCAGTTAATTAAAATCAGGTCAAGTAAAGTATACCATCCCCATGATGAGCCGAAAGAATCAAATATAGATTCTGCGTATCCTCGTTTGGTAACGGCGCCAAGCCGCATAGTCATTTCTTGTATAAAATAAGCTATAGGAATTAAAAGCAGTAAAAACCATATAAGATTGTACCCGTAGCTAGCTCCGGTAGCCGCATAAGTTATAATTCCGCAGGCATCATTATCAGCAACCATAACTACAATGCCAGGCCCGCTTATAATTAAATATAGTGAAATTATTTTCCAGATTTTTCTGTATTCATAAAATAATTTTGAAAAAAATTTCATATCAGTGTTTCCAATTCAGCTACATAACAAATTTAGACTGTGTTAAGAATGAAAATGTAAACGCATTTTCATTCAGAAAAGTAAATGATTTTTTAATTTTGTTAATATTTATACCGGATAAAGATTTTAATCATTCATTTTCTTCTCGATCAACTGTATATTTTATGTTTTGCCTCACGAGAAGTTGAAAATTTAAAGAATTATCTAATAAACAACCAGTCGTTAAGCAATTATATCAAATATCTCGCGTACGGGTCATCCATTGATAATCTCCTTTTAAATTCTAATCAATGATAAACAGAAAAAATTCCTAATAAGGTAATAACACAATTAAGCTTCAGCCGCAATAATTTTATTTAAAAGCTTGATTATACAGTAAATATTGTTATAATCTTAGTATCAAATTGATTTTGGATTTAACAGAGAATGTCTAATGAAAAATATAATCAAAAGAGGATTAATAATATATTTTATCATTTTATTTGCTTATTTAAGGGGAGGATATCACAATATAAGCTGTAATAATTATGAAAACAAAAATATTTCGCAGATTTCTTGCATAATAAATAAAATATCCCTTGATATAAAAGGATTTAATTCTCAGAAATCATCTCTGTTTCTTGCAGCAGGTACAGTTGTAGGGGAGGTATTAACTGGTTTTACGCTGGCTGAAGTTTTAATAACTTTGTTAATTATTGGTATTATCGCTTCGATTGTTATTCCTGCGTTAATTAACGATGTACAAGATGCAGAACTAAAAACAAAATGGAAAAAAGAATTTGGTGTTATTACTCAAGCTTATAAAAATGTAAAACTGGATGACGGAGATTATAATTTTATATTCACCGCAAGTTCTGGAACTGATTTGAACAATAAAATGTCTAAATATTTCAATATTGCAAAATTCTGCGGTACATATTATGACAGACTGGATTGTTTTGTTTCGCATACAGCCAAATTTAATTATAAATCACTAGACGGCAGTTTGCTAGCTGCATCAATGTTTGACAACGCACAATTTTATTTAACAGATGGCAGTTTTATAATGATTGAAGAATACGGTAAATACATGTACGTAGATGTAAATGGATTTGAAAAAGGACCAAATGTACTAGGAAAAGATCTTTTTGGTATAAAAGCGTTATCGGACAGAATATTACCTTTAGGAGCAGATGGTACTGGAGAAACTATGGATACATGTAACAATACACCCAAAAATTGTACAACAGATATGGGAAATGGTACATCAACACCTTGTGCTGGGGCGGGATGCTCTTTTGAGTATCTGAAATAAAATCAAGTCAAATTCGATATATTCTACAAAATCAATCTGTTAAATGATATTTGTGCAGTTAATAATTTTATATAAAAATAATTTGGTCTCTCAACATATAAAGTGTACATTTATAAATGTACACTTTATGTGTATTATGAATATTTGTTTTGTAATATAATTTAGCTAAACACCGGTTTTTCATTTACACAGCAACGTGAGTTTCTGTTTTTTCGTCCAGATTAAATTTGGTATGAATTGCTTTTACTGCATTGTGGGCGTCTTCTTTTCTAACAAGACAGCTTATTTTTATTTCGCTGGTAGCGATCATCTTAATATTAATTCCGTTATCTGCCAGGGCTGAGAACATATCGCCTGCAATACCTGGGCGGTCTATCATTCCTGCACCGACAATACTGATTTTCGCTATATCCCTGTCAACAATAACTTCACTTGCATTAATTTCATTTTTAACACGTTCAAGAATTTTGATTGTCTGGTCAAGGTCAGATTCACTGACAGTAAAGGCAATGTCGTTTGTATTATCTTCTTTTGCGTAAGACTGGATAATCATGTCAACACTTATACTATTTTGAGCCATTGTTATAAATATTTTTGCTGCACTGCCCGGAGCATCAGGCACTTTTATAATTGCAACCCTTACCTGTGTTAAATCTGCTGCTACTCCGCTTACGGGTCTGTATATTTCCATAGAATCCACTCCTATAATTAACGTTCCGGGATCATCATGCTTAAAGCTGCTTCTTACTCTCATCGGCACATTAAACTGTTTTGCTGTTTCAACAGACCTCGGATGAAGCACGTTTGCCCCAACTCTTGCCAGCTCAAGCATTTCCATATATGAAATTTCATTTAATTTTCTTGCTTTCGGTACAATTCTGGGATCAGTTGTATAAACACCGTCAACATCAGTATAAATATCACATCTTTCAGCTTTTAAGGCCGCTGCAAGAGCAACAGCAGAAGTATCAGAACCGCCTCTGCCGAGTGTAGTGATTTCACCATCTTTTGTAATACCCTGAAACCCTGCAACTACAACAATTTTACCTTCATTAAGATTTTTATACAGCTTGTCTGTTTTAATATCAACAATTCTTGCCTTTGTATGGATACTTTCTGTAAAAATACCTACCTGTGCAGCGTTCATACTGACTGCCGGATATCCTGCTTCTTGTATTGCCATTGAAAGAAGCGCAATTGTAACCTGTTCGCCAGTGGATAAAAGCATGTCCATTTCTCTGCAATTAGGCTTAAAAGATATTTCCTGTGCAAGCTTTACAAGATAATCAGTCGTATGACCCATTGCAGATACAACAACTACAACCTGATGACCATTTTTATATTCTCTTATAACAGCATTTGCTACATTTTTGATTTTTACAGAATCAGCAACAGAAGTACCACCGAATTTTTGAACAATTATACTCATACAATCTCTTCTTTTAAAAAAATCTATTTTACTACCTTACCTTATAATATCGCTCAAATTTTTTGAATAGTTAAGCTTTTCTATACATTTATCAAGATATTGAAAAATAATACCACGATTATCAGGATAAGTCTCAACCAGATTTTTAAAATCATTCTCAAATTTTTCAAAATTGCCTAGTCTGGCACTAATATATGCACAATTTGCAAGACTGTCAATATGATCAGGCTTTTTTCCAAGTACATTGTTGAAACATTCCATTGCATTACTGTAAATAGCAGAATTTTTTTCATGGTCAGCCATTTCTACATAGGTAACACCAAGCAAAAACTGTGCTGTTACCATATCAGGCTGCATCATTAGAACTGCATTAAAACTACTGATTGCATCCTGATATTTTTTTAGCCTGATCAGTACTTCACCTCTTCCTATATAGGCTGGTATATTACTTGAATCAATTTGAATAGCTAAACTTAATTTGTCCAGAGCATCCTTTAAATGGTTATCTTCTTTTGCAAGAATAGATCCGTATATAAAGTTAACTCTGGCAGAATTTGGATCAAGCTTGTAGGCAGTACGCATTTTTCTTATAGCTTCCTTGGTATCACCAATTTCACTATAGGAAACAGCAAGATTAATCTGAGCATCCAGATTATCAGGCTCTAATTCAACAGTAGTAGTGAAATATTTAATTGCTTCATGATAATTCTCTGTATTCATATAAGTTGAAGCGATCAAATTGTTAACCAGCGGATTTCTTCTGGAATGCTGAAGTGCAATTTTATAATTTTCCAGAGCTTTTTCATTATCGTTTGCAATGTTGTACATTGATCCTAACTTGACATAGGCTTCAACATATCTTGGATCAAGAACAAGTACTTCCTTTAACATATTTATTGCCGTTTCACAATCTCCGATTTCAGCAAGAGACAGTGAATAGTAATACATGGTTTCCGGATTTTTATTATTTAAGGAAAGAGCCTTTTTAAATTTTTCTATTGCATCCCGATATTCCCCCATTTTTTGTAGGGTTATACCCCAGGACAAATAGACTTCATGAAATTTTGAATTAATTTTTTCTGCAACTTCAAAACATTCAATAGCTTCATCAAATCTACCCATATTAGTTAAAATTTCGCCCAGATTAACGTGGGCTTCAATTTTAAGCGGATTCATATTAAGAGCAGTTCTGGCTTTGTTTTGAGCTTCATTATATTCTTTCATCCTTGACAGCGCAACTGCCCAATAATGCCAGGCATCAGCATGAGAAGGATTAAGCTTTACTACAATTTCAAATTTTTCTATTGCTTCTTTGTACTTTTCTAACTCTGCCAAAACCACGCCCCATAAGAACATTGCCTGAAATGACCTTGGGTTTATCAAAAGAGCCTTTTTAAATTTTTCTTCTGCAAGAAATTTATTGCCGCTTCTTGCAAGCGCAATTCCCCAGTTTATGTAGGTATCACAATCTCTTGGGGTTAACTTTAATGCTGTTTCATATTTTTTTTGAGCTTCTTCAAATTCACCTATTTCCACAAGTGCAGCTCCCCACAGGGAATAAGCTTTTGCATAGCCGGGATCAATCTTTATAGCCTGCGTAAACTTATCAATAGCATCCTGAAATTTACCTTTCTTAGCGAGTGCAATACCCCAGTTAGTAAAACTATCCGGATTTTTGGGAACCATTAAACTTGAAGATTCAAATTTTTCTAAAGCCTGATCCAGCTTGCCTGTTGTAGCAAGAAAAATTCCCCAGTTGACAAACGCTCTTGAAGGTATACAGAGTTCCTTGCCAACAGTTTTATACTGAACAACCGAATTATTAAATAAGCAGATGTTATTAAAAATTTTCTTTATAAAATTATAGATATTTATTATAAGTTGCTTCATTATTTTTCCCACTCATCTTATGAATCGGTTTTATTGTTCTGTGAAAATAATAACATAAATGTGACACTTCATTTATTGCCCTATAAACAACTATACAATTTTTTACCCAAAAATCAAATGTATTTTTACCAGATATATTTGAAATATATCTACAAATAGTTGATAATTTTATTATAACAATGGTCGGAAATTAATTTTATTACTACTGCAATGCTTCCCCAAAAAACATTTAACCCCTTCCCTAATAACAGAGATAGGTTGGGTAAATTTAATTAACTATCTCGCAGATTTCATTTACCCGCCAGTCTCGTAGTTTGTATAAACATAATGTTACTTTTGGGTCAGAGTATTACTGACAAATATGAAAATTCACGAGGAAATCACATGGTACTTACAAAAGAAATTAAAGAAAAGTTAACTTCAAGATTTGATGAATCTGAAATCAAGTTTAAACCTGCAGCTATTAGAGACGGGCAAGCACTTGCGCTTCCTTATGTTGATGCCAGAACGATTCTGGACAGGCTGGATGATGCTATAGGTTCTGAAAACTGGTATGATGAATATGAAGTAATTTCTCCAAGTCAGGTAATCTGTAAATTAACTATTCATGGAACAACAAAATCAGATGCAGGAGAAGCATCAGGCGAAGACAGGGAACCTCTAAAATCAGCTATTTCAGATGCGCTAAAAAGAGCCGCCGTAAAATTTGGAGTGGGCAGATATCTGTACAAAAGCCCAAAAATCTGGTGCAAATTTGATGAGAAAAAAAATGAATTTATTGAAAAACCTTCTTTAACAGAAAATAAGGCAGAACCTGTACAAAGCAATGAAGATTCCTCTATTGCAGAATGTTCTTCCTGCGGAGAAAAAATTACAAACCGAGTTGCAATATTTTCAAAAAAATATTATGAAAGACCCCTCTGCATGAAGTGCCAGAACGCAATAAATTTAAAACAATAACCCTAACCAATCAATAAAGCGAAACATTTACTGTTTCGCTTTATTGATTGGTTATACAGTCATCAGCTATTGACACTCACGAATTCCTACTTGGAAATAGTTTCTATCCAGACCTCACGGGTTCTTGGACCGTCGAATTCTGTAAAATAAATCCCCTGCCACTGCCCAAGCATGATTTTTCCACCGCTGATTATCAGGTTAATCGAACTTCCCATAACGCTTGATTTGACATGTGCGGCAGAATTGCCTTCTGCATGCCTGAATTCCTTATAATCAGGAGATATTTTGTTAAAAGAATAAACAATATCACCCTTTACACTCGGATCAAAAGCTTCATTTATAGTTACGCTTGCAGTTGTATGGGGGCAAAATACAACACAAATGCCGTCCTGCATATTTAAAGCTTCAATTATTCCTTTAATTTCAGAAGTAATATCAATTAATTCACTCTTTTTCTGTGATTTAACAGTAATCTTTTGCATTTTTATCTCCTTGTATTAATAATAAAACTTCAATTATCAATATATTTTCGCAATAAATACAATTAAACCGTAAAAAATTAAAAATGTCGCTGCATAAAATAAAATTTCAAAAATTCCATTCGATACAATTATTAACGGAAAAGCGACAGCAAAAACAGCTGCATATTTCCATTTTTTAGACAAAATTTCCGGGTCTAAAAGTTTCATTCTTATTAAAATATATCTGATTACAGGTATCGAAAATAAAAAACCGCAGAATAGTGCTGTTAAAACACAAAAGGCGGTATAGCCCGAAATATTTATACTTAAACGGGCAAGGCCAAAATTAAGGCCTATCAGAAAAAATAACATAACAGGTACAATAATCCAAACAGCAAACAATGCCCCGACTAAAAAAAGAAATCCGCCACTAGTGAGATTTATTATAAAGTTCCTTTTGTCAATGATATTTTTAAACGTAGGTTTTACATAATAATAAGTTATTACTGGCAATGAAACTATCAATGCAAATAAAACTGCTACCTTAAAAATAAGAATAACCATTTCAAGAGGACTGGTCTGGATAAAATTAAGATTTATAGGAGATCTTTCCTCTAAAAATCTTATTATATTTGTGGATAAAATAAGCCCCAGAATAAATGTTATCACAAATACCAGTGAAAGATGCTTTACAGCCCTTTTATGATCCAGAATATATTTAATTATGGAACTTCCTTTGACGTACTGACTCATACAATATTACTCCAACCGAAATACTTAAATTAATTGATTCAACCTTTTTACTCATCGGTATTGTGGCAAGAATGTCAGCCTGTTTTATCAGTACATCTGATAAGCCCTCCGCCTCTGAACCGAACATAATAACAGCAGGCTCTCTAAAATCTACATCATAATATAATCCGGCATCTTTATAAACAACCGTTGCAATAAAATTACATTTCTTTATACTGTTCAGTTTGCTTTTAATGCCTGATTTATTTGACATAGTAATTGCAGGCACTTTCCAGAGGTTTGCCGCACTGGATCTTACTGTCTTGGGATTATAAATATCCACGCTTTCATCGGTTAATATAATTCCTGAAACTCCGCATGCCGCTGCTGTTCTAATAATAGTTCCAAGATTTCCCGGATCTTTTATGTTTTCCAATAGTAAAATAAGCGGATTTTCTGAATTAAAAATATCATTAAGAGAAAATTCAAGCTGTTTTGCAACAGCAATAATTTCCGGCGGACTTTCAGTTGTTGAAATTTTTTTCATAACAGGTTCTGAAACAATAAAAATTTCTTCAGCGTTAAAATTTTTTATATCCCTGTCAAAATTTTTGCCGATAAAGATATATTTAATTTCCAGTCCTGATTTATTTGCTTCAAAAACACCTTTATAACCTTCTATAAGAAATGATCCACTCTCGTTCCTGTTTTTTCTTTGATGTAAAGAAAAAACACCTTTTATCAGGGGATTTTGCGTGCTGGTAATTTCTTTCATCCTGTCCTCTTAAACTTTTGACGGGCAGGTATGCCCATACTACATTTTATAATGCCATACGTTGGTACTCTTTAAGCCATGTCTTTTCCTGATTATCTAAAATATCATAATCAATCAGATTTTCATCAAATTTTGATTTTGTCAGGCAGTTTATAACCAGTTTACCATCTTCTTCTGCTAATGTAACCGTATTTTCCAGTCTGACGCCGCCCCATCTATTTTTGTAGAGGCCGGGTTCTATTGAAAAACACATGCCAGTCTTTAAAGGTTTTTTTGCAATTTCAGCCGGACTGAGGCTCGGAGGAGATTCATGAACCGACAATCCAACTCCATGGCCTGTTCCATGCGGAAAACTGAAAGATTCGTCAAAATCTGAAAGTATATCCCGAACAATTTTATCTATATCATAACCGGAAACATCTTCTTTCAAAGGATAATTAAGTCCATGCAAAAAGGCCTTTAAAATAGTTGTATAAACCTTTTTTGTCTGGCTGTCAGCTTTTGTATCTTTATTTTTTGCAAGAAAAGTCCTTGTTGTATCTGTTGCATAACCGCCATCATAGTAAGCACCGCAGTCTAAAAGTACAAGATCGCCCGCCTGGATAATTTTTTCAGGATCGGGATTTGTATAATGAATAATTGCCGAATTTTTACCGCTTGCGGCCAGAACTTCAAAGCTTAGACCGCATGCTCCTTCTTCAAAAAATAATTCCCTTACTCTGTCTGAAAAATCTTTTTCTGTTATTTTTAATCCTTTTTCAATCCCCTGATTTAGCCAGCTTATTGCCCTGCTGATTACTATATCAGACCTTCTGAAACATTCTTCCATATATTCAAGTTCTGCCCTGTTTTTTACAGCTTTCATATCCGCAATCGGACTTGTATCGAGCAGAACAAATTTGGATTTTTCAGCCAGTCTGTAATTATAAAGATTCATAGAGGCAGGAATTAATCCTAACGTACAATTATCAATATTTTCAAACTCTTTATCAAACTTGTCCAGACTTAAAAACTCAAACCTGCTGTTAAATTTTTCTTTAATATCAGGCGTTATTTTCTTCAGGTCAGTATATACCAGGCATTTTTCACCTTTAATAATAACTTTTGCCTTAAAAGAAGAACTGAAATTGATTTCTTTTCCTCTTAAATTTGTCAAATAAGCTATTTCTTCAAGTCTGGTAACTAAGAATATGTCTATTTTAAGTTTTTTTATCTTTTTTAACAAAATATCAAGCTTTTCTGACGGTGCTAAGCCTGAAATTTCAGTTCCTATATACCTGAGAGGTTCATTTGAGTCAGGCTCGACTACTCCTGCTATTTTAAACACAGGATCAATGTTAAATTCCCTGAAAATTTTATCTTTTTTGTAATCAAAATCCGTAAATACTTTATAACTGAAATAACTCATCTTTGTACTGACAAAACCGACTGTTCTAACAGGCAGTTCATCAATTGTATTTATCATGGCCTGTCTTGGGGATTCGCTTAATCCGACCTTTACAACCGAAACGATATCTTTATTAACTTCCTGATCTGCCTGTATATGGTATCTGCCGTCAACAAACAAAAATACATTATCTTCAGTTACAAGCGCATCGCCGGTTGAACCGGAAAAGCCTGTCAGCAAATATCTTGGATTTTGTTTAAGGTCAATATACTCGTTTAAATACTCATCAGTAGAGCAAACTATAAAACAGTCCAGCCCTTCTCTTTTCATAAACGCTCGGAGTTCAGATATAAGTTCGTTATTTGTCATACAATGCCTCTTTTATATTAACATTAACAAGGGGCTATAACCCCTTGTTAACTGCTGTTATTCTTATACCACTCCTGAAATGAATTTCCGGTTTTTAAAGGGAAACCAGATGTGGTATGCGGTAGCGGGAGTGCTGAATTTCGGAGATCCTTCCGAGGAGGAAGGGGATCCGAAATTTAAACTCGTTCTAGTATAAGAAATTTATCCTAAAGAAAGAATATAATTTAGAAATGTCCTTACGCAGGCACCGGAAGGTCCTTTTGGCAGCATTTCTTTAACATCTTTATCAAGGAAAGCAGGTCCTGCTATATCAATATGAACCCATGGAGTTTCGCTTACAAATTCCTTAAGGAATAATGCTGCTGAAGAAGCGCCTGCCCATCTTGAACCTGAATTTTTAAAGTCTGCAACATCGCTCTTTAAACCTTCAAAGTATTCCTCATACATAGGAAGCTGCCAGAATCTTTCTCCGCCTTTATCAGCCGATTTCATCAAAGAGTCTATCAATTCTTGATCGTTGCCAAAAATACCTGATGCAAGGTAACCAAGTGCTACCATACAAGCGCCGGTAAGTGTTGCTGCATCAATAATCTGGTCTACTTTTAGGTTTTCTGCATAAACAAGAGCGTCTGCTAGAGTTAATCTTCCTTCTGCATCAGTATTATCAACTTCAATTGTCTTGCCATTCATTGCTTTTAGTATATCGCCAGGTTTATAAGCTTTTCCGCCCGGCATGTTTTCACAGGCTGCTATTATTCCATGTACTTCTATATCAGGCTTTAACACGGATAATGCGTTCATAACTCCCAATACTGCTGCTGCGCCGGACATGTCATCTTTCATATTAATCATACTGGAAGCAGGCTTAATATCAAGTCCGCCACTGTCAAAGGTGAGTCCTTTACCGATAATAGCTATTTTCTTCAAAACATTTGCAGGTTTGTAGGTCATATGAATAAACTTTGGAGGTTGATTACTACCCTTTGCAACAGCCAGATATGCCCCCATGCCCATTTTTTCTGCTTCTTCCCTGTTAATTATTTTGCATTCAATTCCCTGAATGGATTTTGCAGTTTCAGCAAGCATTGTTGGCGTAACCACTGAAGCCGGTTCATTTATCAGATCTCTTGCGTAATTGACCGCATCTGCAATAATTTTACCTTTTTCAAGTCCTTTATTTAATTCAGGAATCTTATTCTTATCTATTTCAACAAGATTAAATTCTGCTGGTTCTTCGTATTCATTTTCTTCTTTTTTAGTTTTATATTTGGAAAACTTATAAGCCCCGATTATTGTACCTTCTGTTATCATCTGAGCGCAGTCTGCCGGATCAAGGCCAGCAATTCCTGCACCATGAACTATTGAGCATATTGTTTTGGCTTTAAGGAAAGATATGGATTTTTTAACTGCTTTAGCTGCAACTTCCCTTACTCTGTTTAAGTCAAAATCTTCGGCTTTTCCAAGCCCGACAAGCAGTATTTTTTCAGCCGGAATTTTACCGTAAGTCGGAATTACGTATGTATCCTTAAATTTGCCTTTAAAATCATCTTTTCCTGTAACATATTCTGAAATAATGTTATCTATAGCAGAATCAACTGCACCTGTACCGCCACCCGGTTTTTTTACACCTTCAAATAAATTGACAATAAGTACATCACAGGAAACTTCTGTTAAAGAACCCTGAATAATTTTAATATCCATAATTTGTCCCCTATAAACTAATCCCGTATTTACAATGTAATTATATAACAGTGAAATACAAAGAAAAAATTTTTTTAATCAGGCAATTTATTTTTTCTTTTGTTTTTTATAAAGCAGAGAGTTATCAGTTCAGAAGGAAGTATAAATCATGTTTATTGGAAATCAATTTAATTTTACCAACCAGACATTCAATATTCAAAAAATAAACAAATCAGATACAACAAATATCAGCAAACTAAATGAGACCAATGCTAAAGATGAAATTAATTTTACCGGATCTAAAATAAGAAAGAAAATCAAATCAGATGATCCCCTTAAAGTTTATATAGACTATTTTAGAGAAAAATATTTAAAATACAATGTTCGTAACCTTGATAAAAATTTGCGACATGATGCTGCTATTTTAAGAAATAAACAGACAAGGACCCCATTTTATGAGATAAATACCTATGAAAATAAAGCATTCTATATTGTTGCAAGTAAATTCACATCAATAGAGAAAGCTAATGAATTAACAAAAGGGCTAATAATGCCAGGAAATAGGGCTGTACTAACAAAACCTAAAAGAAGAAAAGCACAAAGATACTTATAATGTCCTAAGAAAACTGGACAGGAAAAAGAATAAAATATTTCCTTTTGCTCTTTTATTTTACCAAAAATCTGGTTATTCACGTCAGATTGATTTGTCTGGTTTATTCCTATTATCTATTTTTAAGCAAAAAGTTTGGCGTTTCTGCTGTCTTTAATTTACAGTGTGATTTTTTTTATACGGTATATCAACTTCTATCCAAATTTTCGAACAAAAACTCGCTTGCTAAACTTTATGTTTTTGTAACAATTTCTTGCTTTTTTATTTATAAATAGCAAATTTTAAAATTTTTGAACGTTAAAAGAAATAATGTATTAAAGAGACTTATAAAGTAGTTGAAGGAGAAAAATAATAATGGTTAATATTGGAATTTCACCATTATTACTACACAGAAAAATAGCATTTAAAGGAACAGATACGGCAAACAGCAATGTTTCCAGTTTAATTAATGCTGACAGGATGACAGATACATTTGTTAAACTGGCAACACAAGATACAGGCTCAGATCCTGAACTTGCAAAAACAAAAACACCAAGTACTCCTGCACAAATGGAACTCGCTAAAGATCTTGCAAAACAGTTGAAAGAAATGAATTTACAGGATGTAAATATTGACCAATATGGCATTGTAACAGCAACATTACCCAATAATACAAAAAATGATCCAAATCAGCCTGTTATTGGATTACTAGCCCATATGGATACTAGTTCAGATGTTCCCACTGGTCCTGTAATTCCACAAATTCACAAATATCAGGGCGGTGATATTTGCCTGAAAGAAGGAACAGTTATACCTGCGAGTGATTTAAATAATCATAAAGGTGAAAATATAATAACATCGGATGGAACTACTTTACTGGGTGCTGACGATAAAGCAGGCATAACAGAAATACTGGAAGCCTTAAGAGTTTTTAATGAACATCCTGAATTAAAACATCCAAAAGTTCGCATAGCATTTACACCTGATGAAGAAACAGGAACCGGCACAGAAAAATTTGATATCAAAAAGTTTGGAGCTGATGTTGCTTACACAGTTGATGGAGAAGCTCCAACTGATGTTGAAACTGAAAACTTCAATTCTTTCAATCCAGAAATTACCATTCATGGAAAGACAATACATACAGGAAGCGCCTATGGCAAGATGATTAATTCCTTATTAATAGCAAATGAACTTATCAATGCATTACCACCTAATGAAACACCTGCTACCACTAAAGATAAAGAAGGCTTTTTTCACGTTGCCAAAATAGATGGAGACGATAGCCAAACCAGATTAAGTGTATATGTTAGGGATTTTGATTATCAAAACGCTAAAGAGCGTGTAGAATTTCTTAAAGAAACTGCAAAAGAATTAGAGAAAAAGTATCCCGGATGCAAAATAAATATTAATCCTAATGAAAAGTCTCATAATATGAAAGAAAAACTGAACGAATGTCCTGAAGCAATAGAATATGCTAAAGAAGGAATAAGGCGTTCAGGCTTAACTCCTCAAGAAAAATCTATACGCGGAGGAACAGATGGTTCAAAACTGACAATGGAAAATCTTCCGACACCAAACTTAGGCGCAGGAGGTGCAAATTTCCACTCTAAAAATGAATTTGTCTCTGTTCAGGATATGACAAAATGTACAGGGAATATAATAAATATACTTTCTGTGTGGTCTGAAAAGTCAGAAGAATCCACTCCGGGGATGCTTGAAAGAAGGAAAAAGACTAAGGATTTAAATCTGTCAGTATAAAGCCCCTTGCATAACTTCAAAAAAGCAGCATTTTGTGCAATCCAGTGTCAATGCCGTGTCGCCGGCATGAACGAGTTATGCAAGCCAAACCGAAAGCTTATCGCTTCCGTTATGGCTCGCTTGCACTCCCGCTGCTGCACTCCTCGCCGCCGTCACGGCATTTCACCTTTTCAAGGGTCGACCATTGCATAAGGACAGCGGAAAAAATTCTTCGGCTACGCGAAGGCGGCTAAGAATTTTTGTAGGCTGCTTCTTGTCTATCAAGATTTCACAAGTAATAAAAAATGCGTAAGTATCTTTTATTACTTCCTTAATATTCAAACAAAACCTGATACAAAATCATAATGAAACAATAATAATGTATTGGCTACAACTTAGTCATCGAGCCAATCTTCAAGATCTGTATCCTTATGGGATGATAATATTTTATTATTAAGTGTCTCTGTAATTTTATAAATCAGGCTTTTAGCTTTAGGGTTATCAGGATTAAGTTCAATAACTTTTTTTAAGGACTGTAGCGCGCTAAAATAATCTTGCTTGTTGATATAGATAAGACTGAGGTTAAAATAATCCTTAGTATCATTATTATTGTCTGAATTCGTTTCTTTAATTATATTGTATACGAAATCCTGAGCTTCCTTATGCTCAGGGTCAAGATTCAGTATGTTTCTAAGGCTATCCAGTGCAAGGTCATATTCTTTTTGTTGAATATATACATTTCCTAAAGTGAAATGAGCGTTTAGGTCTTTTGGATCTTCTTGCAGAATTGCTTTAAGTGATTCAACAGCCAAATCATATTGGCAGGAATCGACATATGCTTTACTCATTTCTTTGTTTTTATCTATTGCTTTATTCAATAATTCTTTAGCTTTTTTATCATGAGGATATATAGCTATAGCTTTTTCAAGGTAATTAATTGATTTAGCAAATTCATTTTTTGAAAAATGTAATACCCCTTTATTATACAGTTCAGTTTCATCCTTTAATAGCTTGGAAACTATGTTAAAGGCTTCAATGGCTTCAGAATGGTTATCTACTAAAGTCAGAGTTTTATTTAATTCCTCAATGGCAGCTTCATATTCTTTTTTTTCAAAAAACTGTAACGCTGAATTATAATACTTATCTGCCTCAATTTTTGCACTTGATATTGGTGTTCGTTCAGTTTCTTCTGTTTCAGTCTTTGTTTCGACTATAGGCTCCGGTTGTGGTTCAGCTTTAACTTCAGATTTACGATATTTTTTTAATTCAATTTCTTCTAAAGCAGTTTTTGCTCCCTCGTGATCAGGGTTAACTTGCAGTACGGATTCAAAATATTTTTTAGCCAGTTGTTCATCAAACTGTTTTAAAGCTATTTGTCCCATAAGGAACAAAGCTTCATAATCCTGCTTATTATAATTTATAGCACTAATTAAAGATTCTTCTGCAAGATCATACTGTTCAGTTACATAATACGAGTAAGCCAGATTATAGTTATAGGTAGGATTTTTAGGCTCAAGTTTAACTGCAAGTTTGAAATTTTTGATTGCTTCTTCATATTTTTTCAGGGAAAAATATGCTATACCAGCGTTACTAAAACTTTCAGGATCATGATTGAGTGAAATAGCTTTATTGTAAGCATTAATTGCTTTTTGAAATTCACCTTTATTAAAAAATGCAATACCCAGATTAAGATATATGTCTGAATCTCTTGGATATAACAATATTCCGTTTTTAAAACTTTCTATAGCCCGATCATATTCTTCAATTTTTATATAAGCAAGGCCAAGATTATAATGATATTCATAATTTGATTTATCTAGTTTAATAGCTTTTTCGAAATTTTTAATAGAAAGGTTATATTGACCTTTCTCATACTGCATAATGCCTTTATTATAATAAGTTTTCGAAGAATTACCAATTTGCATATATGAACTTTTTTTTTATTAATACAACATTATAATTTTATTATATTACATACAGATAATAAAAGATACTATACATAAGTAATAATGTATTTTAGTCAATAATTTGAGTAACAGAGCCTGCAACAATTTTCCAGTTATTACTTATTTTTTTCCAAATCCTTAAATAACGATATTTTCCTGAAATATCGATTTTACCATAAATTCCTGCAAGTTTTACTTTTACAGTAACAACTGCAAAATTTTCATGAAATTTAATTATTTGTTCTGATGCTGTTAATTCTGATATTTTTTGGATTTTGTCACGATGTGCAAGTAAATCCATTTGTTTTGTGGCTACATTTCCATCTGGAATCATAAAAACAAGTGAATCATCAATTAATTCATCCAATTTTTCAACATTATTATTTAGCATTGCTTGCCTAAGTTCTTCTTCCAATTTAATTATTTCTGATTTCACTGTACTTTCTCCTTTTCAGTTTTTTATTTATATGCCAGGAATCCAATTACACATAAAGTATCAGGCTGTAATTAAATTCTAAGTGACAAGTTATATTTGATTACAGAAAAATATTGTAAGGACAGCGGAAAAAATTCTTCGGTGACGTGAAGGCGGCGGCTAAGAATTTTTGTAGACTGCTTCTTGTCTATCAAGATTTCACAAGTAATAAAAAATACTTACGCATTTTTTATTACGTTTTTCACCTTTTCTCCAGTAATTATTAGGAAAAACAGATTTTTAATCATAACTTAATTTAATATCACTGCTGAATCAAAGAATATTTACAGAACTTTTTTACCTTTTGTTTCGATTTCTTGTTTTAACTGGCTTATGAATTCTCCAGCTTCTCTGGAACCAATATCACCTCTGCCTCTGGCTCTGACAGAGACTTTTGATTCAGAGATTTCCTTATCACCAATAATTAGCATATAAGGTACTTTTTTGTTTTGTGCATCCCTGATTTTATAGTTCATACTTTCGCTTCTGTCATCAAGGTGAGTTCTAATATCCTGATCTCTTAGACTGTTATATATAGCTTCTGCATATTCAGTATGTCTTTCGGAAATAGGAATAATCGTTACCTGCTCCGGTGCGATCCATGTCGGGAAAGCACCGCCAAAATGCTCAATCAACAAGCCTGCAAATCTTTCCATTGATCCAAATATTACTCGGTGAAGCATTACCGGGGTTTTTAGACTTCCATCACTTGCTGTATATTTCATATCAAATCTTTCAGGTAGATTAAAATCAAGCTGGATTGTAGCACTCTGCCATGTTCTGCCGAGGACATCCTTTACTTTAAAGTCGATTTTTGGACCGTAAAAAGCCCCGTCGCCTTCATTAATGTCATAAGCAAGGCCTTTTTCCTTAAGTGCCTGAATTAAGCCTGCTTCTGCCCTGTCCCAGTTTTCAATTTCTCCGACAAAACTGTCAGGTCTGGTTGAGAGTTCCACCGTATAATCCATATCAAAAATCTTTAAAGTATCATCGACAAAGTCAATTATACTTTTGATTTCGTCAACAAACTGTTCATCTGTACAGAAAATATGAGCATCATCCTGGGTAAATCCACGCACTCTGGTAAGCCCATGCATGGTTCCTGAACGTTCATATCTGTAAACTGTGCCAAGCTCCGCCATTCTTATTGGCAGATTTCTGTAGCTGTGCCTATTTGCCTGATACATTAAAATATGAAACGGACAGTTCATAGGTTTTAGAACATAATCCTGTTCATCGACCTTCATATAAAACATGTTTTCCTTGTAATGATCGTTATGTCCTGAAATATCCCAGAGCTCGGTTTTTGCTATATGAGGTGAATATACAATATCGTATCCTCTTCTTCTATGCTCTGTTCTCCAGTAGTCTTCAAGCATTTGCCTGACAACGCCAAGATTGGCATGCCATAAAATAAGACCTGAACCAACCTCTTCTTTTATGCTGAAAAGATCAAGCTGTGTACCAAGTTTTCTGTGATCTCTTTTTTCTGCTTCTTCAAGTTTGTGAAGATGCTCATCAAGTTCTTCTTTTGACCAGAAAGCTGTAGCATAAATTCTCTGGAGCATTTTATTTTTTTCATCGCCTCTCCAGTAAGCGCCTGCCACACTTAAAAGTTTAAATGCCTTGATAAATTTTGTAGAAGGAATATGCGGACCACGGCAAAAGTCATTAAACATAACTTTCCCGTCTTCTTTTGTTTTACAGACATATAAAGTCGGATTTTCCGAGGCATGCTCCATTAAAAGCTCTGCTTTATATATTTCACCATCTTCTCTGAAATTTGTAATTTCCTGCTGGACATTTTTAATTTCAACACGTTCAAATAACTGGTCTTCCTTGATAATTTTTTTTATCTCTTCTTCAATAGCAGGAAGATCATCAATGCTGAGAGCTTTGTCTTCTATGTCGAAGTCATAATAAAATCCGTTTTCAATGTTTGGACCAATTGCAATTTTTGCCTGCGGAAAAAGTCTCTGAACAGCCTGTGCCATTACATGTGCTGTACTGTGTCTTAATATTCCCAATGTTTCAGGATCTTTAGATGTTAACAGTTTAACTTTATCGCCATCTTTTAAAAGTGCATTGGTATCAACCATTTTACCGTTTACTTCTGCTGCAACTGTATTTCTTTTTAAACCTTCGCTGATTTTTCCTGCAACATCAAGAGCTGTTGAATTTTCGTTAATTTCAATACTGCTTCCGTCAGGTAATATGACTTTTATTAAATTTATAACTTCATCTGACATAGTTAATTCCCCTGAATTTATTTATCTAACAAGTTTTTTCTTCTTTTTAAAATCTCTTTTACTCTTTCCCTGTATCTTTGACCTGATCTTGCTACCCAGTTTTCCATATGATCTTTTAAATTTTCTTTTGACCATCGACTATTATTTATATCACTTTCAGAGAATAAGAGCAAAGTTTTATTATTTTTGCTTTCTGTAATTTTACCTTTTAAATTACAAACAGGACATTTTACAGTAACATTATCCAATAAATTGAAACTATTGCCAAAACAAACCGGGCATCTGTCTGAGATAACAGGATATTTTTGAGTACTGTAAAGTATTTTATCTGTAAATTTTCTTATTTTTTCTTCTATATCCTCGTTTAAAAGAACTTCTGATGGTCCCTGCCCGAACTCGATCAATACATCTTTAACATTAAATCCCAGTGTAAGCAAAAGAGTGCTTACATTTTGGACGGCAAGTCCTTCCCAGTCTTTTCTGCCTGCTGTTATTATAATTCCTGCTGGTTTCCTGTCCGAATAATCAACTGTATTATTCAGGTACAGGAGCCTGTCATTTATTGTTTTAATAATTGAAGCTGCCCCGAGAAAATAGACAGGTGCGCTTATTATCAGGATATCACAGGACATAATCTTATTTATTAGTGTTTTAAAATCATCCTGAATATGGCAAAATTCTTTTTGTAGGGCACATTTCATACATCCAGTACAACTTTTTATACTGAAATCTTTGAGGTATAATTTTTCTGTCAAAAAATCAGATTCGGGCAAAAATTTTTCACTTAGGGAAAGCAATGACTCTCCATTGCCTCTGGACCTGAAAGAGCTGGATATTAAGAGTATTTTCTTCAATTTAAAATATCCTGTAATAACATAATTTGATAGAACGTTATAATAAATTATAATGGAAAAAGGCAAAATGGATTAGGAGTTTATAATGGTTACACTGGGTTTAAATATAGATCATGTTGCAACATTAAGACAGGCAAGGGGCGGTATTGAACCTGAACCTGTAGCTGCCGCCGCAATAGCTGAACTTGCGGGCGCTGATGCAATTACAGTACATCTTAGAGAAGACAGAAGACATATTAATGACAGGGATGTAAGGCTGATTAAGCAGACTATAAAAACAAGGCTGAATTTAGAAATGGCTGCAACAGAAGAAATTCAAAAAATAGCACTTGAAATAATGCCGTACAGTGTAACTCTTGTGCCGGAAAAAAGGCAGGAATTAACTACAGAAGGTGGACTCGATGTGGTTAAGCAGGAAGAATATTTAAAAGATTTTATTGCTCCTTTGATTGAAAATGGAATAATTGTCAGCCTTTTTATAGATCCTGATTTTTCTCAGGTTGAAGCAAGTGCAGCAATAGGGGCAAATTTTATCGAATTACATACAGGACAGTACGCAGAATCTTTTAATACTTTAGAAGAAGAGCCTGCTTTCAGAAATCTTCAAAATGCGGCACAACTGGCTGATGATTTGGGATTAAAAGTTAACGCTGGACATGGCTTAAATTACCAGAATGTTAAGAGAATCTTGTCAATAAAAAATCTTGAAGAACTCAATATTGGGCACAGTATTATTTCAAAATCCGTCTTTGTCGGACTTGATAAAGCTGTAAGAGACATGAAATACATTCTTGATAGTTTTTCTTAGTCGTTGTTCTGATAAATCCCCTTATTTGAGTAGTGCCTTTTTAGACATTTTTGTTTAGCATGAAATAATTAGTTTTTTAATTATTTGTATATTTATAAATTAAATATCAAAATTAATGTAAAGTTTTATTAAAAAAATTAAGAAACTAGCAACTTTTTCAAAAAAAATGTTTTAATTCATATACATGGATAAGAGGAAAAAACTATGTCAAAAATTGAAAGAAATAATATAGGAATAAATTCAATAACAAATAACGCAATGGGATTTAAAAGTCAGAAAAAAGAAAACTGTGAATCCTGTTCTAATGGAGCAACCTGCAACAATCCAGACTGCTTCAAAAATCATCCGGGTGATGTTATTGGCAGATCACAGGTAAAAGTAAATAAAATATCAATAAGCCCGGAAATGGCTGCAAATATTACAAAAGATCTTGAATATTACGATAAAAACCAGGAGACTGTAAGAAAATCAGATCGAATTAATGATATTGCATATGAACTGGCAGCTAAAAAAGGAGATATTGATCCTTATAAAACTGCCACAGAAACCCAAATGGGATACATAAGAGAAATGGAAAAAGAATAAGTTCAATGAACTTATTCTTTTTTATTAGAAAAAAATTTTATATAGATGTAAACTTGATAATGTAATGACTTTATTGTTAATATCACAAAAAAGTGATAAAATTTTTAACTTAAACGAGAGATTAATTAAAATTTTATAATCTATTTAAGGAAAGTTGGATTTAGAATGGAATTACAGAAAAATTGCGCTAAAGATAGGCTTATACTGGCACTTGATGTCGATACAATTGAAGAAGCCCAGGATTTAGTTTATGAATTAAAAGATTATGTCGGAATTTTTAAGGTTGGTCTTCAATTATTTACAAGTACCGGACCGGAAATCATAAAGCTAATTCATGGTGAGGGCGGCAAAATTTTCTTTGACGGTAAATTTCACGATATTCCCAACACTGTTGCAAAAGCCAGCGCAAATTTAATTAAGCATGGAGTAACGTTTTTCAATATGCATATACAGGGCGGCTCAAAAATGCTTGCTACATCAATAAAACTGGCTAAAGAAACAGCAAGGCGTTATGACAAGCCAAAACCAACTATTCTTGGTGTTACTTTATTAACCAGTTTCGGACAAAGAACCTTAACAGAAGAACTTGAAGTAGATAACAACATTGACGATTACGTTGGTAATCTGGCAAAACTTGCAAAAGATTCTGGCCTTGACGGTGTTGTTGCAAGCGCAACAGATATCCCAAAGATTAGAAAAACCTGCGGAGATGACTTTATTATTCTCTGTCCTGCTATAAGACCAACCTGGTCAGTCGTTAACGATCAGATCAGGGTAGTAACCCCAACTGACGCAATAAAAGCAGGCGTTGATTATATGGTTATCGGCAGACCAATTACAGCCGCAAAAGACAGAGCTTCAGCAGCAAGATTAATAATTGATGAAATAGAAGAAGCCTTAGTGCAGCAAAAAGAGACTGTTAAGTAAAAGCTAATATGAGCGGTAGTATCCTACCTTACCAACTATCACCTGTCTTTTTAAATGCTCCAGCAATAGATTTCTTGTAATCTGACCTTAGAATACCGACTTCTGTAATGATTCCACTAATATAATCTGACGGTGTAACATCAAAAGATGGATTTATTATATTTACACCATCAACACATATTCTTTTACCGTTTATGTGCGTAACTTCTTTGTGGTCCCTTTCTTCTATAGGGATTTCTTCACCTGATGAAATTGATATATCAATCGTAGAAAGAGGTGCTGCTATATAAAAAGGGATATTATGAGCTTTTGCGGCTATTGCTACAGTATATGTTCCAATTTTATTTGCTGTATCTCCGTTTGCTGCGATTCTGTCAGCACCGACCACAACAAACTGAATCATGCCTTTTTTCATAAAATATCCGCACATACCATCTGTTAAAAGAGTTACCGGGATATTATCCTGAACAAGTTCCCATGTAGTAAGTTTACCACCCTGCTGGCGCGGACGGGTCTCATCTGCAAAAACTTTTATAGTTGGATCCTTTTCAAAGGCTGATCTTATTACCCCAAGCGCGGTTCCATAACCTGCGGTTGCAAGTGCACCTGCATTACAATGTGTTAAAATGCCTGCTCCTTTTGGAACAACTTCTGCACCGTATTTACCGATTGATTTATTAATCTGAATATCCTCTCCAAGCATTTTTATGGCGTTGTCAGTTAATTCTTTAACAATAATACCTGTATCATTGGAATTTAAAGATTTTGCGAAATTAATTTGTTTGTCTACTGCCCACATGAGATTAACTGCTGTTGGACGAACTGCTTTTAATTTTTCTCCAATAATTTCAAGCCTTTCGAGAAACTGTCCTTTATTTTTTATATTTGCTATTTCCATCGCCCCTAAAACAACACCAAAAGCCCCTGAAATCCCAATAGCAGGAGCACCCCTGACAAGCATGTCCTTTATAGCCATTCCCATTCCATTAGATGATTTTATATCGACATATTCAAGCTTGTCAGGCAGTTTTGTCTGGTCAATTAATCTGACAAAACCGCCTAACCATTCTATAGTTTTAATATTTGACATTAACAATTCTCCAAATTAAATCTTTTTATAATTTATTTTATATGGAATATAAGCAGATAATCAAATTAAATACTAACCACATGGACTAGGAAAATACTCCATTTGATCGTACAAAAAAGATGGAAAAATAAACATAATACTTAAAAGACGAGGTGGAACAATATTTCTGGAGGCTGGATTTAATGCTTAATAATGTGTCAAACGGGACAGATCTCTATACAAATACCAATATAAAACAGCAGCAGGAAGTTCTTGGAGTTGATAAAAGAGGACTTAAAAAGAATCCTTATGCCAAGGCTGACGGATTTGTGGATCAATCAGATATTTCTGAACTTGCCAGAAAATTATACGAACAGGATAGAGAAAAATTAAAATTTACCCAAATAGTAACAGATGATTTAAACAGTATTTCAAATAACGACGAAATTACAAACCTGGTTAATTCAAGTTACATCAGTAATGATGATCTGGCAGAATCATTGCTTAATAATGACGACTTTTTAAGTATGTTTGCCGGCTAATTATTGAAAATTTAAGCTGGGTAAAAATATGACTGATACTATAATTGATTCCGAGTACTTGCTTCCAGCGGTAAATTCAGATGTTTCACCTAATATATCTGAACTCTTTAAGGATGGGATGACAAGTTTCAGGCACAAGGATTATTCTGGTGCTGTTGTTGCTTTCCAAAATGTTATAAATGCAAATCCAGAATTGCCAGAAGCTCATGTCAATCTTGGCAATGCATATTTTCTCAGAAATAAAATAAATGAAGCTATTGAATGCTGGCAAAAAGCATTAAGTCTGGATTCAACACAGGTTTCCTGCTATTTGAATATAGGCAATGCATATTTTGTTAACGGTAATGTACCGGAAGCAATAAAACACTGGCTTACTGTCATCACAATGGCGCCGGATCATCCGACAGCCAATATTAATCTTGGGGCTGCATACGAACAACTTGGTGATTTGTCGCAGGCTTTTAAATATTATGAAGAATATTTAAAGTATCACGCAAAAGATAAAACCGCTGATTATCAAAAAATTTATGTTAAAGTGGCAAAGTCAAAAAAAGTTGCAATGAATAATTTAAATGCAGGTGTTTATTACCAGAAAAGAAATAAACTTCGAAAAGCTGCAATCTGTTATTTAAGGTCAATCAGGGTATATCCCAATTTCCCCAAAGCTCATTTAAATATGGGTAGTATTTGTTATATAGCCAAAAGATACAATCATGCCATAAAATACTGGATTAATGCAGTTAAACTTGATCCAACATTTGATAATACGTACTGCAATCTGGGCATAGCTTATGACATTATGAAAAAATATGATTTGGCTTATTGTATGTATACGAAGTTTCTTGAAATGAATAAAAGGGGTTCTGCAAGAATAGAAGAACGTCTGGATGTTTTAAAAAAACATTTCGGTAAACATCCGGAAGAAATAAATAAACATCTGGAAAAAGCCGAAAACTTCTATAATAAACAAAAATTTGCCGATGCCCTGTGGGAATATGAAAATTATGTTATCTTAAAAACTGATAAAAAAAGCTCTTTGGAAGCAAGGATTAATGAGATAAAGGGTTATCTGAATCCTGTTATAAAAGCTGCTAATACAGCCTACGAAATAGGCAATAAATGCTTTGAGCAAGGCAAATACGACAAAGCAACCCAGGCATACAGAAGATATTTGTTGTTAAATCCTGAAGGAGAATTCAAAAAAATTGTACGTAAAAAAATATCCGATTGCGCAAAACAAATGGGAAAATCTCTTAGCGCTTTTGCTAAAGCAGATAGAATTAACTAAATATGGTTTAATCAATATATATGGCCTCTGCTTTTTAGTTATACAGAGGCCTTTATTATTAACTATTTCTGATAACAAGCTTTTTAAAAAGCTCCTGCCCCACATGACACATTCAATTTTATCTTAAAATCAGAAATTTATTTTGGGAGTGTTATACCAACTTTCACTTTTGTATTAAAAAATATCCTGATTGGGAATACATCTATATTTTTTTAATTTATAGAATTGTTTTATAAATTCAGATGAATGGAGATAAGACTATGCTAGATCTTGTTTTTAGAATATTTATAATGCCATATTTCTTTAAATATAAAAATCTTAAAAGGTTTGACTACTATAAAATCTTGAAAAAAAGAGATCAAATGAGTATTAAAGAGCTAAATGAAATCCAGTGGAAAAAATTAAAACTTCTGGTAGATCATTGCTACGAAAATGTGCCCTATTACAGGGAATTATTTGATAAACATGGCATTCATCCAAGAAATATCAATACTCTGAAAGACTTTTCAAAAATTCCAGTACTAACAAAGCAAGATATAAAAGAAAATTTTAAAGATTTAATTGATAAAAATCTGGAAGAGAAAGATATTTTTTACGATTCGACAAGTGGATCTACAGGAATACCATTACAGCTTGCCAGAAGCTGGGATGATCAGGAATATGGAGCAGCTCTAAAATACAGGTCAAATTCCTGGTGTGGGTGGTATTACTGGCATAAATCTGTATGGCTGGTATCAGATACCAGAAGAATTACTGAACTTGATAGTTTAAAAGGAAGAATAATACTTGCTATACAGCGAAAACTTGTTATAAATACAAAAAAAATTACACAGGAAAATATGTTTAACTGGGTTAAACAGATAAAACATTATAAACCAAAGTTTATTTACGGATATTCAAGTATAATTACAGAATTTTCAAGATTTCTAACAGAAAATAATATTTCTATTCCCGGAATTGAAGGTGTTTTTTCTACTGCAGAAATTTTGAGAGAACGTGAACTGATTTCAAAGGCATTTAATGCCCCTGTCTATGACCAGTACGGATCGTCAGAAATTTTTTGCACAGCTCATGAATGTAAAAAAGGAAATATGCATGTAAACTCCGATGAAATACTTATAGAATTTGAAGATATCTCAGACTCTTCAGAAATCAAAAAGATGATATGTACTCCTTTATATCTCTACGGCATGCCATTACTTAGATATGACATACAAGATGCGGCTATAAATAGTAGTAAGCAATGTAACTGCGGACTTCCTTATCCTGTTATAGAACTAAAAGTTGGAAGAATAAGCGATAATTTGATATCTGACAAAGGCAAGGTCATTTCAGGGGTTACATTAAGCTGGTATTTGACTGATGCGACTAAAGAAATCAAGCAATACCAAATCATTCAGGAAACTTTTAAAGATATTATTATTGAACTGGTATGTGAACAATGTTACAGAGAAAATAACGAGTATAATATCAAAGAACTTCTTTCTGAAATGCTTGATTGTAATGATTTAAATATACAGTTCAAATATGTTGATAAAATCCTACCCGGAAAAAACGGAAAATACAGACCCATCCTGTCAAAAGTCATAAATAACTTTGAAAGAATAAAACCTGTAAAAGATAAAACGAAAAATTTATGCTAGAAATGTATTGAAACGCTTCATCCACAGTCTTTAAATATATTTATATAATGCAATTTTCTGTAACTTTTGAAAGATTTCAGAGAGCTAGATTCAGCAGGGATTTAAGTATAAACTTTTGTAAAAAAAAATATAATTTTTAGAAGAAAGATGATAAAAATTTTCTTGTACGTTTTTAATATTAAGGACAGCGGAAAAAATTCTTCGGCGACGCGAAGGTGGCTAAGAATTTTTATAGGTTGCTTCTTGTCTATCAAGATTTCACAAGTAATAAAAAATGCGTAAGTATTTTTTATTACGTCCTTAAAGTATATACAGTATTTATGAAAGGAAACAAACATGAATCTTTCACGAATTAGTAATCAAAATACCTCTTTTAAAGGATTGTTAACAATATCCGGTCCAAACAAAGGATCTGATGTTACGCTCAACACTAACAGCATTTCAACCATTAGAGAAAAGCCTTATTTTGATAAAAAAGAAGACACCTCTGTTGGAATTAAAACTAAACAAAACACAGTTATAACTTTGAACAACGGAATAAGTATAAATACATATGTACCGACTGAAACAGTTGTTGATGCTTATAAAAAAGCTAAAGTAACTGGTGAATATAAATTAGAAACAAAATTTAATCCTTTAGTCGAAAAACAAACTATAATCCTGTAATTGAGACCAAAATAATCTATAAGGACAGCGGAAAAAATTCTTCGGCGACGCGAAGGTGGCGGCTAAGAATTTTTGTAGGCTGCTTCTTGTCTATCAGGATTTTACAAGTAATAAAAAATGCGTAAGTATTTTTTATTACTTCCTTATACCTCTCCAGATAAATAATTATGCAATAGAACAAATGCTTTTTAAGAGTTCAGGCTTGTAGAGAAGTTCACGGAGTCCTTTATTAATAGTAAAGCTTAATTCTTCGACATTAGGAAAGAAATTATTGTTAACATACTCAGTTTTAAGGTGATTCCAAACTCTTTCCTGTAAATTTAAATCTGGAGAATAAGCAGGAAGAAAAAGCAACTCAATATTTTTAGGAAGAGGATAATCTGAATTACCTTGAGTAACATGATATTTTACGTTATCGAGAATAAATACTATCTTTTCATCAGGATATTTTCTTGAAACTTCTTGTAAAAACAATGCAGTAATATCAGAATTCATTTCATTTGACTGAAAATAGCAGCTAGTCCCACTTTCTGGATGAACTCCTCCTATTATATATTCTTTCTCTCTTGATAAATGAGATTTAATTTTTATTCGGGTATTTGTTGGCATCCAATCATAGGATATTGAGGGAATAAATATTTCATCTAAATACCAAAATTGAGTATCCTTTCTTTTTTCTTTTCTTTTTTTTAAAAATTCTATAAACTCTTTGCTCTCTGCTTCATTTCTTCGATAATCAACTTTACCAGGCTTTTTCCATGATAATCTAGCCTTTTTGAGTATATTTCTGATTGATTCTTTTGATATTTGCTTATCAAGCCTAGTAAGAACCCAGTTACAAATATTTTTACAGGTTATTCTTCCCGTATATTTTCTTTCTTTTACATATTCTACAACTTGATTTTTTTCTTCTTTTGAAAGAATAACAGGTCTGCCTGATCTTTCTCTATCTTCCAATGACTCATTTCTATTCCATTTTTTTATCCAAGACCTGATCGTTTCTCGTGTTTTATTTAAATTTTTTGCTATTTGAGTTTGAGACATAGCTTGATTGCTCCAAAGCATTGCTCTATATCCATCTCTAACCTTTGCATTCTTTTCTTTATCAACTAACTCTTGTATTTTACTTATTCCACCTGCTATGTGCTTTGCCTTTTTGCCTTTTACTGACATGATAATACCAATCTTTTGTTTATATTAATTAACCTCTTATTTATATTATTTCACATTACTTAATTTTTACATTGCAAAACGCCTGCTACATGTAACAGGGTATAAGTTTCTATTTGGCAGCACAAGAGTTTTTTCAAAATATCAGTTAACTAACATTTTGAAAAATCTGTCCTTTGTATTTTTCAGTGTTGCCATTTGGGGAAATGATAAAGAGTTTTTTGTAAGGGTAATTGTCTGTATAGCTTTCCAGAATAAGCAGGTTTCCTGTCCCCGGATCCATACCTACAATCTGAAGCCTCCTAAATAGCTTCTTCCCTTCGACTGACTTGATTTCATAAGTGCCTGAATCCAGATAATTTTGCTGAGCCTGAGATAAGTTTAGAGAACCGGTGCAACCGCATGTCATTTTTTCATTCATACTCGTTACCCCCATACTTCTTTAAAAACATGGATTTTAAATTTGTTGATAGCTTTAAAAACAAATATTGTATTTGTTTTTAAAAAGTATAGTGTGATAATTGCTATATCGAGAATTTCTTTTCGTGAAAAAGTTAGCAATTCGTAATGTTGTTTAAAAAAACTTAACAGATCTAACGTTATTATTTACTTGTAACAAAAATGTAATATTTATGAAAAATTTAGCAATTATATTGAAAATATATACTTTATATATATAGACGTAAAATAAAATGTGATTAGAGATAGAAGATTGTAGAAACAGGAGTTAGATATGAGTAATATAACAAACGGTTGGACATTCGAAATTTTAGATACAGATGAAGAACGCCTTGACTCTTTTCATCAATCCTTAAATTATAATAAAGCAGCAAATCCTTGTCATACAAACAGCACAAAACATGTTCCCCAGCAGGTTGCAGCTCTTAAAAGTGAAAACGCAAAAACACTTGCAGAAAAAGCTGACTGGTTATATTTTAAAGATCAATATAAAGAAGCTGAAGTATATTACAAACAGGCAATACAGGCTTATGGAAAAAATGTTGAAGCTGCATTGGAATGCAGTTACAATCTTGCTCAAATTTATGAAAAACAAGCAAGACTTAAAGAAGCAGAAGTACTTTACAAAGAAATATATTATATAACAAGAAATATTGAAGCTAAAGCAAGGCTTAATGACCTTGCATTAAGTAAATTAGCTGATATTTACGGTAAATTGGGCAGACAGGGTGAAGCAGAAGCATTATATATGAAAATAATCTCCAAAACTTCAGAATCAATGCTTTACGAAGAGATTCAACTTGTAGAAAACTGTTTAAACAATTTTTTAGAAATATGTACAAATTCAAGCAGAATATTAACAGCATTTGATATACAGAAGAAATTAGCTAAAGTAAAAACACAACAGTTTGGATACGCTTTATAAATAAATTTTTTCAAATAAATGCCGACATATTTTTGTCGGCATTTATTTTAATTTGATTCAAAATAGTCACAAATCGATTTAGGTTCCCGTTTAAGATTAAATTTTTTTAATAAAGCGGTAAAAACATTCTCTGGAATTCTATTGCACATTTGCCTTAATTTTGCCCGTTCAATTAACATTCTATTGTATTTTTTACTTAGTTCTTCCGAATAATCAACATTTTTTTCTCTTAGTTGACGAATTTGATAAGTTAAATCGTTAATAGAATTTCTGAGGTTTCTTGACGGTAATTTTTTTGTTCTAGCCGGTTGATTTTTCATTTTGCCATTCTTATCCCATAATCATCACTGACACAAATTTTTTGCAGAATAAAATCATTAATATACCTATCAATTCTACAAATAGCATATTATTTTTATATTAATACTCTTATAATTCATATTTTATAATTAGAATTTATGAGTTATTAATCTGGAAAGAAGGTTGGTTTACTTAACATTTTTCTATTAGAATGATAATGTAGTTTAAAAGGTTTTTGTTCCTCTAAATAATTGAAACTGCGTGTGCATTTCCTACATTAAAAATATTAATTACTTTTTGAAATTATTAAAGAATATAAAAAAATGAGCAAGAAAATTAAAATATTAATAGTAAGATTGAGTGCAATAGGAGATGTTATACACAGTTTACCCTCATTGCATGCACTGAGAAGAAAATTCCCTGACGCAAATATATCATGGATAGTAGAAGATAAAGCAGCTGATGTGCTCGTAAATAATCCATTACTTGATAAAGTTTATATAATACCGAAAAAAAGATGGAAAAAAGCAGGTTTTTCCTTAAAAAACCTGCTGGAATTTTTAAATATCATAAAAGCGGTCAGAAAAGAAAAATTTGATATAGCAATTGACCTTCAGGAACTATTTAAAAGTGGATTTATTACTTACCTGAGCGGGGCGAAAAGACGTATTGCACATGCCAAAACCAGAGAATTTGCGGATGTTTTTATTAACGAAAAGTTAAAAGCCCATGACATCTTTGATCCCAACAAAATGATTATAGAAAGGTATCTTGAACCGGCAGAATATCTGGGTGCTCCGGTTGATGAAGTTAAATTTCCGCTTCCTCCGGTATCAGCCGAAACAAAAATATATGTAAATTCTCTTTTGGAAAATATTGACACGTCAAAGCCTGTCATTGCCTTTTCTCCAGCAACAATCTGGCCTACAAAACACTGGATTGAAAGTTACTGGAGTGAACTTCTTGAAAAACTTTCACCGGATAATAATATTATTTTTATTGGAACAGAAAATGATACCAATCTCATAAACCGTATAATTACCAATACTGATATGCCTAATATAATTTCTATTGCAGGGAAAACAACTCTTATTGATTTAATAGAGATTTTTAACAGGACTGATATACTGATAACTCCTGATACAGGTCCGGCACATATAGCAAATGCAACAGGGAAACCGGTAATAATAAGCATTTTTGGTGCAACAAGCCATAAGCGTAGTTCGCCGTACGGAGATAAACATTTTAGTTTTTCAGCAGGATTATCCTGCCAGCCATGCTTTAAAAGAAAGTGTTTAAATAGTAATTCCCCTATGGAATGTATGAAAAGAATCACCCCTGATAAGGTTTTTGCAATTATACAGGAAAATATTAAATAATTTCTGCAATTGTTATATAATTAAGTAAATAATCAAAGGTAGAAATAATGTCCTTTAAAGATTTAATCAACAAAGCTAAACATTATGGAAGTAAAATCGGCGAGTTAGAAAACAGTGTTCAGGATGAGAAAATAAAATTCAAAGAAGTTTTCGAACGTAATATTGTGCTGGAAAAAGAAATCTCTGAAAGAACAGAAGAACTCAGTCAGGCAAATAAAAGTCTGTTAACACTGCAACATATATGGAGTACCATGAATTCTGAAGAACCGTTAACAAACGTTCTTTCAACAGTTGTTAACGGGTTAGCTGATGGTGTAGGATACATATATTCATCTATTGTTCAAATTGACTATACAAAAGAAAAGCCGGAACTAAGGGTTAGAGCTTTTACAGAAAATTCATTTGCTATAAAAGCACAGGAACTATTTGGCAGGCTTGTACAGTCATATAATTTTGACATTGATAATGAAGATAATATTATTGTTCAGGCAATAAAAACCAGAAGCATTAAAACAGCAAAAAGCTACAGGCAATTATATGTTGGATCTGATCCTGAATTGACAGATGCACAGATTAAGGAACTGGACAAGCTTCTTTCCGGCAGATTAATTATTACGTTGCCCATATATACTCATAATAAACCGTTTGGTTGTCTTGTATTCATTTCTATCAGAAGTGAACTCAGTGATACAGAGAAAAACTTTCTTTGCTTATTTGCAGGTCAGACAGAGCTCGCCATCACGATAACGGGATTATTTGAAAAAATAAGAAATCAGGCCAACACAGATGGTCTGACTGAATTATATAACAGGCGTTATTTTGACCAGTGCCTGCTTTCCGAGTCTGATCGTTCTTTAAGGTTAAGGCAACCGTTTACGTTAATCGCACTTGACCTTGATCATCTCAAACGAATAAATGACACTTATGGGCATTCTACCGGTGATCTTGCAATTAAGCATATAGGCAACGTATTAAAACAAAATGCCAGATCTATTGATATTCCGGCCAGATTTGGCGGGGAAGAATTTGCCGTTATATTGCCGGGTATTGATATTGAAGGTGGAATGATTGCAGCAGAAAGGCTTAGAGTTGCAATAGAAAGCATGGAAATTGAAGGACCGGGAAAAGTTACAGCAAGCATTGGGGTTGCAACCTTTTTAAAACATACTGAATCAATAGGAGAATTGCTGGAACTTGTTGATCAGGCCATGTATAAAGCAAAGAAAAATGGAAGAAATCAGGTTCAGCTTGCAACTAAAGAAGAAAACATTGATTGGCAGCAGCTTGCACTTGAAACATTTATGGATATTCTGTCAAAACAACGTATTCCTATCCCGTCTGCAATGGCAAATGATTTGATGAAAAGACTTAAAACGCCACCATCAAGCGAAGAAGATTTATCAGGTTTTCTTTTCTATGTTGCAGACTCTATTTCAAAAACGTATTCTCCTCTAATTAACAAAGGAAGTACAAGCGAGAAAGTTGATATAGCAGTTGAAATTGCAGAAAAGCTCAAGATGACTCAGATAGAAATAGATAAACTCAAAATGGCAGTTTTGCTTTATGATATTGGAAATCTGTTAATGCCTGAAAGTATTCTCTTAAAACCAAGTACGTTAACAGAAGACGAAAGAAAAAAAATACTCGAACATCCTGTTATAGCGGCAAGAGAAATACTTAAACCAATTCAATCAGCTAATCATATCATTTCTATAATAGAACATCATCATGAAAACTGGGATGGTACAGGTTATCCTTCAAAACTTGCCGGAAAAAACATACCATTGGCATCAAGAATTATACTTGTTATTGATGCATATTTTGCTATGATTAATGACCGGCCGTATAGAAAAGCTTTATCCCACAGTGATGCCGTAAGGACTCTTAAAGAAGGGACTAATACAACATGGGACAAAGAAATAGTATCTATATTTATAGAAATAATGGAAAATAAACAAAAAATAACCGGTTTGAAATAAGAGCCTGTTTGGTTAAAAAATGTAAAAAGTAATTATAATCAATAAAAGGCTTATGCTAAACTCGTTCTAAGAGTAAATTTTTAATATTTTTATTTTATGAATCCGTTTGTAAATAGCCATTTGGCATTTAATTATCTTTGTGTGAAAATTATAGTGTGTATTAAAAGAAGAGATTTTTCAACAGTTTTTAATGGATTTTGAATAGCTATTTGTATGATTTCAGCTGTCAATCCGGGTTTTATTGACCGTTTTTGAAAAATTATGGAATTAAGGATCAATTGCAATGAGTGAAACAATAGAATCAAGCGAAATAAATAATATAATTAAAAAAATACGAAATATTGCTATAATAGCCCACGTTGATCATGGCAAAACAACGCTGGTTGATAGTATGTTAAGGCAAAGCGGTATATTCAGAGATAATGAAGTGGTACAGGAAAGAGTACTGGATTCCAATGATCTTGAAAGAGAACGTGGAATCACAATTTTATCAAAAAACATCTCTATTCCTTATAACGATATGACAATAAATATTGTTGATACCCCTGGACACGCTGATTTTGGAGGAGAGGTTGAAAGGGTTCTCGGGATGGTTGATGGTGCTTTACTTGTAGTAGACGCCGCAGAAGGTCCAATGCCTCAGACAAGATTTGTTCTGTCAAAAGCTTTGCATCTTGGACTTAAGATTATTGTTGTTATAAACAAAATAGACAGACAGGGGGCAGATCCACATGCTGCTCTTGACAAAGTATTTGATCTTTTCGTTGAACTTACTGATAATCCTGAACTTCTGGATTTTCCTGTCGTTTATTCAGATGGTCTCTCAGGAATAGCCATGTATGAGCTGGAAGATGAAAACGATAATCTGATTCCATTGTTTGAAACAATTATCAAGTCAATAAAACCGCCTGAAGGCCATGTTGATAAAAATCTGCAATTTCACGTAACAACTCTTGATTATAATGACTATGTGGGAAGGATTGCAATCGGCCGTATTCATAATGGAATTATAAAAAATAATGAACAGGTAAGTCTTATCAACAGAGAAGGACAGGTTTTAAGAAAAAAAATAACAAAACTTATTGGATTTAAAGGACTTAAAAGAGTTGATATTGATGAAGCATATGCAGGAGACATCGTTGGAGTTGCTGGTTTTCCTGATATACAGATAGGAGAAACCATTTCTTCGTTATCTGATCCTGAAGCACTTCCTTTGATAGATATTGATGAACCAACTCTGCAAATGAACTTTTCTGTAAATGACAGCCCTTTTGCAGGGACAGAAGGGAAATTTGTTACTTCAAGACAGTTAAGGAAAAGATTGTTTCAGGAACTGGAAAAAAATGTCAGCCTGAGAGTTGAAGAAACTGAAAATACTGATATATTTAAAGTTAGCGGCAGAGGAGAGCTTCATCTCAGTATTCTCATTGAAACCATGAGAAGAGAAGGTTATGAATTTCAGGTAAGTAAACCGGAAGTAATCTATAAAGAAAAAGACGGACAAACTTTAGAGCCATTTGAAAACCTTATAATAGATGTTCCCGATACAAATGCCGGAGCCTGTATTGAAAGATTAGCTCCACGCAAGGCTGAAATGAAAGATATGAAGTCAAACGGACTCAGGACTATTATGAATTTTTCTATTCCCGCAAGAGGATTGATCGGCTTCAGAAGTGAATTTATCAGGATGACAAAGGGTGAAGGTATAATGTATCATACTTTTGACAATTATTATCCTGCTGCCGGAGAGATCCCAAATTATAAAAATGGTTCTCTGCTGGCTCACGAAGATGGGGAAGTTATTCCATACGCACTTCAGCAATTTGAAGACAGGGGAGTTTTCTTTGTAAAGCCTAAAACAAAAGTCTACAGAGGCATGATTGTCGGAGAAAACACTCGACAGAAAGATTTAGTATTAAATGTATGCAAAACAAAAAGATTATCTAACGTCAGGAGTTCAACCTCAGATATTGCTGTGGTAATTTCCCCGCCAAGAGAACTATCACTTGAAGATTGCCTTGAATATATAAAAGAAGACGAACTGGTTGAAATAACGCCTTTAAATATCAGAATGCGCAAAGCTAACCTCTCTGATATCAGATAGACCTTGCGTATATACCATTTCAATTTAATTTTGTCAGCACTCGTTTCAAGAAAACGGCTATTAATAAAAACTAATTGATATACGTTCTTTTGAAAGTGTTATATAATTAAATTTAATCGGTCAATTATTTTAGTTTCTGAGGATTAGTTATGAAATTTAATATGAGCTATAAATCATCAATTATTGTTATTTTATTAGCTTTATCATTTTTATGCGTAAATTCATCATACGCTTTTGATCCTGATGCTGTAAAAAGCTATAATCAAGGTGTAGACTTAAGCAAAAGCGGTAATTATCAGGAAGCTATACTTTTATTCAGAAAAGCTGTAACTATTGACCCAACATTTACTGATGCATATTATAATCTGGGATCTTTGTATGAATATCTAGGCAGCAATGACAAAGCACTTCAGGCATATGAAGAAATTGTGAAGAGAGATTCAAGTGATGATGAAGCCGCATACAAAGTAGGCAGTATTTTCTTTCAAAAAAATAATTTTAGAAAAGCTATAAGTTATTTAATTTTAATTTCTCCAGGCAGTGAAAAATATACCGATGCTCAAAAGCTTATGAAAAGAGCTAATATAAAAATCAGTGAATCAATTTCACCCAAAACACACTCTCAAAAACCAGGTCAGAAAGTAGCACAAAAACCGGTTTCTAAAGTGGCTCAAAAACCTAAAGCAGCAAAGAAGGAAATTTCAAAAGTTGTAATAAGAGATTTTAACGGTCCAACTGGAATAGCAAGTGATTCAAGGAATAATTTATATGTAGCAAATTATGTTGAAAATTCTGTAGTACAAATAGCTCCTAACGGCAGTAGAAAAATTCTGGCAAAAGATAATCCTATAAACGGCCCGATAGGACTTGCAGTGGACACAGCAGGTAATATCTATGTAGCATGTTACCTTTCTAATGAAGTAGTAAAAATGTCCCCTCAAGGAAAAATTATTTCAGTCCTTAAGGGGATAAGCAAACCTTATTATATTTATATCGATAAAACAGGAACTCTTTATATTTCAGAACAAGGTAACAACACCGTAATAAAACTTAAAATGTAACAAAAAATTATTCCTGAATATTTGAACTTCTTGTTTTCTGGGCTGCTAATGTGGCAAGAGATTCTGCTTTAACTTTTGCAAGGTGTTTTTGGCCATTGCGAACAACCTCATGAAGTTCAGTCAAGTCTCTGTCAAGGTTAGCCAGAACATTTTCTGCGTATTTGTCAGAACCTTCTCTTATGGAAATTGCTTCATTAATTGCGGTTGTTCTTATCATTTCTGCTTCATCAATAGTTTGTTTTTTAAGCAGCTCACAATCAGAAATAACTTGTTTTCTTATCCTGTCAGCTTCTGACTGAACAGCTCTTAACAATTCTGATTCACTCAGCATAGACTCGGATTGGCGCTTTGCATCCAAGATGATCTGGTTTGCAACTCTCTGAGCTTCTTCCTTGATTTCTTCCCGTTTCTTTAAAATGTTATGGGCTTCATGTATCTCACCTGGAATTGAAGCCCTAATCTTGTCTAAAAGATCAATAATGACTTCATGGTTTACAAATATCCATGGAGTAAGTGGAATTGGAGCTCCTTTTAGAATTTTCATTTCCAGTTTGTCTAGAAGTGTGTAAATATTACTTACGGTCATACTAACTACCTCGCTTTATATTATTATTACTGATTGTCTATCATATTACTTTTTTGTTCTTTTGAAATCGTACCCCTTATCCTATCCAGATTATGAATAATTGGTCCATAATTGACAATTACCCACGGAGTATAAGGAATTGCTAACCCACTTGAAATCTTCATGTCCAGATCATCCAGAAGTTCATCATTGGGGATCATGTCCTTAATCTGGCGAGAAATATCGATAATTATTTCAGGGTTCAAAATTACCCAAGGAGTAAGCGGCATTGATACACCTTTTAAGACTTTCATTTCCAGCTTGTCGAGAAGTTTATAAATTGTACTTGTAACCATACATTACTTCTCCCTATTGAAATAATTGTTTACAGCTTCAGGAACAACCTGTGAGATGTCTCCTCCAAATGTTGCCACTTCTTTGACAAGGCTGGATGAGAGAAAATTGTTTTCCACACTTGGAACAAGAAACATTGTTTCAAGGTCAGGATATAAAGTCTTGTTCATCTGAGCCATCTGCATTTCATGTTCAAAATCTGATACGGCTCTTAGTCCTCTTATCAGAACTTTAGCATTTTTTTTCCTTGCATAGTCTACAGTCAACCCTTCAAAACTGTCTACTTCAATATTACCCAGATCAAGGACAGATTCCTTAATCAGCTTTATCCTATCATCTACAGTCAGGTAGTGGACTTTTGAAGGATTTTTTAAAACAGCAATGATTACCTTGTCAAAAAGCTTTGATGCACGTCTTAACACGTCGACATGCCCGTTTGTTATTGGATCAAAACTTCCTGGATATACTGCAATTATCAACTTTATCCCAACCTTTACAACTCACCTGTAACTGAATTATACAATATAATACAAATAACATGAATCTAAAACTAGATGAACTCTTATTATTTGCTTAAATTAACGCAAAATTATAAAATGAAAACAGCGAATAAAAAGAATCATTCTAACCTATAAATATTATGCAACATAAAATTGTTTCATGTTATTTTTTCTTAATATTTTAAGTTTGTTTACATTTTTATTATAAAACTTTATGGAATTTTTATGAAGAAAACAGTGATTAGTCTTGTATTATTAACTATTTTATTTAGTGGATGCTCATTTGACCGCAAGAATTCTACTACAGTTAAATCATATAATCATAATATTCCGTATAAAGCTAAAATATTGCTTGATAAGGCTGTAAACGAGATAAGGTATGGAGAAACTTCCACTGCAATTAGTGATTTAAAAGATTTAACCACCTCATATCCTGGTCTGGCTATTGGATATTATAATCTTGGACTTGCTTACATAAATAATAAACAGACAAACGAAGCTATAAAAGCCTGGGAGGAAACAATCAAAATTGATAATAAATATTCTGACGCATATTTTAATCTGGGAAAAGCATATAAAAGTATTAATAAAACAAAGGCCAGATATAATTTGATAAAATATATAACTTTACGACCTGATGATCCTTATATACGTACTATTAAAGATGAAATATCAAAATTGAGTGAACCTGTTGTGGGTAAAGGTGTTATTGGGAGTGTTTCAACAACTGATGAAGTAGATTTTAAAAATAATATAGCCTTAAGTGTAAAGGATTTTTTCAAGCCGGAAACTCCGGCTATATATAGCTGCATTGAGCTTATTAACACGTCAAAAGATAAAGATATACAGGTAAACTGGTTTTACATTTTACCTGATAATGAAAAATTACCTGTAAATTCTGTTCACTTTTCTGAGCAAGGATCTAAAAATGTAATTGTATCATTGAAAAAACCTTACAAGATTTGGCCTGCAGGAATTTATGAAGAAGTTATTCTTGTTAACGGTGTAGAAAACGTAAAAACATCATTTATTATACAAAGGTAATTATGCCATCAGGAAAAGTTCATGACAAAATAGCCATAATATCTACTATACCTGTATTTATTACAGGGTATAGTTTATTTAATATTAGTATGGATAAATGTATTATTTTAACACTATGTACTTTATTCAGCCAGCTAATGTTTGGACCTGATCTTGATGCAAAAAGTACGCAATATAAGAGATGGGGACTTTTTAGATGGATATGGTTACCATACAGAAAAATTTTCAGGCACAGATCAAGATTCTCTCACGGGCTTATATTGGGTCCGATTTTAAGATGTATATACTTACTATGTTTTGCTTTTATAACTATTATTGGTATAAATTTCTTATTATATAAGTATTTTAATATAACGGTTGCATTAAAAATGCTTTATATCATTAAAAAAATAGTATTAAAGCTTCATTGTTTTAATCCGTTTATTTTATTGGTTATTTCAGGATTCTTTATTGGTGCTGCAATTCATACACTGACAGATAAGATAATGTCATTTTTTAATAATCTTTTATAAATTTACTCAATCCAGCCGCTGCGCATTGCTCTTACAACAGCCTGTGTCCTGTCATCAACGGAAAGTTTCTGCAAAATGTTTCCAATATGCGCTTTTACTGTGTACTGGCTAAGTGACAGCTTATTGGCTATTTCTGCATTATTCATGCAGTCAGCCAGAAGTTGAAGGACTTCTATTTCTCTCTCTGACAGAGGAGATGATGTTTTTGTTTTTTCTCTGGTTTTAGAATAATTAACTGAATTTGCAAGTACAATCTTTGCAATTACCGGATCCAACCATACTCCCCCCTGCGCTATACTCTCTATAACAGGAATTAACTGAGCTGGATTTATGTCTTTCAGGCAGTATGCATCAGCACCTGCTTTTAATGAGTCCATTATCTCCTTTTCGGAATCATGCGATGTTAAAACAAGCACTTTTATTTCATTATTGTATTGTTTTATGAGTTTTGTTGCTTCAATTCCGTTCATATTTGGCAAACCAAGATCCATTATTACTACATTGGGCTCAAGTTTCTTTGCAAGTTCAACGCCGATTTCTCCGTATCCTGCTTCTGCAATTATTTTAAAATTTGTATTTTCTTCAAGAGCAGTTTTTAAACCAATTCTGGTTAATGCGTGATCTTCTATAATCAATAATTTAGTTTTATCCATTATTTTCCACTCCTGATTCAACGAATTCGGGAATACTGAAATAAAATGTGCTTCCTTTATTTTCCTGGCTTTCTACCCATATTTTTCCGCCATGTGCCTCAACTATACATTTTGATAAATAGAGGCCAAGACCCGTACCAATTTTTCTGAGGTTTTTTGCACTTTTTGAATAACGTTCGAATATTTTCTCCAGAGAAGTTTCGGAAATTCCCAAGCCATTGTCACTTATGCTTACTATAGTATTATTATCAACTTTTTCAGCAAATATAACAATATTACCCTGTGGCGGAGTATAAATTATGGCATTGCCAAGTATATTAATTATAACTCTTTTTAACTCCTGCCTGTCAGCAGTAATTTCTATTTCCGGCGCATTAAAACTCAGCTTATGACTTTTTTCCTGTGCAAGTAGATTGATTTCTGACATACATTCATCAATTAATTTATTAAGGTTTATAGATTTTTTTACCAACGTATGTTTCCCTGCTTCATATTTATAGCTGTCTAATATTGTATTAACCATATTAAGGAGGCTCTGACTATTATTCCTGAGATGTTCCACAATATATTTTTGTTTTTCTGTCAATTCATCGTAGGAACCTTTTAATAAATATTCTGTGGTTTGCACACTGGCCATTAACGGAACCCTGAGATCATGGGTCAATGTTGCAACAAAATCATCTCTTTGGAGTTCTAAATCTCTTCTCTTTTTAAGAACAACAGCCATACTATTAAATGATTTAGCAAGATAACTAAGTTCGTCGTCAGTGTCAACTTCAATTCTTTTTGAATAATCGCCTTCTTCTATAGATTTTGCAGCATTTGCTACGTCAGAAATAGGTTTTGTTACTGTTCTTGAAAAAATAAAGCCAAGCATCATGCCAGCAAAAGAAACCAGAAGAGCTATTTGAAAAATTATTGTATTAATCTTATTTTTAACTTTAACAATAGTTTCATTGTAACTTTTCCAGTACATACTACTTTTGGTATTCAAATTCTGAACAAGTCTCCCGTCAATACTGGATTTAAGAATCAATGTTGATGTTGTTGCAAGTATGAACAAGGGAAGTATTGTTAAAGACAAAAAATATAAAAGCAAACGTGTTCTAATATTTATTTTCATATTTCATCAAAAAATAATCACTTAAGTGTACGATCCAGAAAATAATATCATTTTTCTGGTCATTAATACTAGAATTATTTTAATTAAAAAAGAAAAAATATTCTTTCACGTAGAAAAAAGTCTTTTTTTAAATGTTACTTGAATTTCGATTTTTAGGGCTTTTTATGAGGTATAGTAAACGAATCCAATAATTGTAAAAAGTGAACCAAAAATCCTAATTGTCTGGAGAGACCGCTGTATAACTTCAAGAAAGCAACCTTTTTGTGTAATCCAGTGTCAATGCAGCAGTACCGGATCTTCGCAATTAACAGGTATTGTTGATAAACACTATACTTAAGGCTAATTAATAAATGTAAACGTTTTCAAATATTGTTTAATAAGTATATAAAAAAAGAAGAATTATATAATGACTTTGCTAAATATAAAAGAACCAGTCTCTTTTAAAGGTTATCTGCTGGAAATAAATGTACCTGAAAAAATATTAATTTGAAAGAACCTATTTCAGAAGGGTGCGTTCTGAAATAAATTTATTTATTTATAGCTGGGTTTTCTTCTTTGCTTAAATTATAAATAAGCCTAAGACCCTCAAGTGTTAAATGTTCGTTCAGGTAGTCAAATGGTCTTTTCATGCAGTCTGTAATAATTTTTGAATAACCGCCTGTGGCAATTGTAGTTACCGGATAATCCAATTCTTCTTCTATAGAACGTATCATACCTTCTATCATTGTAGCATGCCCTCTAATTACACCGCTGAGCATATTATCTATGGTATTTTTGCCTATTACAGATTTAGGAGCTTCTATATTAAGTTTTGGCAAAAGATTTGTTGATTTACTCAAAGAATCTGCTGCAATCTTGATTCCGGGAGCGATTATTCCGCCGATAAATCTTGCATCGTTTGTTACAATATCAAAAGTTGTTGCTGTACCAAAATCTACAACGACAGCAGGCGTTTTATAATAGTTATATGCGGCACAAGCATTTGCTATTCTGTCACAGCCTACTTCTTTTGGGATTTCTACATCAAGCTGAATGCCTGTTTCTGTTTTATGTGAAAGTACAAGAACAGGTATTTCAAGATATTTTTCTATAGCCAGTTGAAATCTTTCTGTTAGTGGCAGTACAACACTTGAAACAACTGCTGCTTCCAGCTTTTCATCCAGATCTCTATGCCTGATAAGGTTATTTAAAATAATCCCATATTCATCTTCTGACCTGTTTTTGTCACTGTTTAATCTCCAGCTGTATGTCAGAATTTCACCTTTGAAAACACCGAGGGTAATACTTGTATTTCCTATATCTGCAACTAAAAGCATTATTTTTTCCTTTGTTTTAATGGTTATGCCATCCTACAATATTTTTCAGGCTTGTCCAAGAATTAAACATGTGGATCTGTTAATTTAAACATATAATAATTAAATTATCTTATTTTTTCTATAAAAAATTAAATATTCACACATTATTTTGATACAATAAGTAAAATCAAATATATTAAGGAAATACGGTATGGAATCTAAAACTTTAATTTTAATAGATGGGCATGCCCTTGCTTACAGGCAGTATTTTGCACTTGAGCGCACTCATATGAAAACTTCTGATAACAAATCGACATGGGCAGTATATGGTTTCTTCAAGGCGCTGTTTGACCTGTTAAAAAAAGTTAAGCCTGATGCAATAGCTGTTTCTTTTGACTGCGGCAGAAATACATTCAGGTCAGAAGCTTATCCCGAATATAAAGCTCACAGGCAAACCATGCCGGATTCTCTGCGTGAGCAAATGACACTTTTAGTTGAAGGCATAAATGATATAGGCATTCCTATTTACCAAATGCCGGGATTTGAAGCCGATGACGTTATAGGGACAATTGCCGAAGAAGCAAGGAATTTAGGGCATAAAGTTCTTATACTTACCGGAGATCAGGATTCTTTCCAGCTTCTGGATAAAGACAGCCAGGTTTCTGTTTTGATTCCTACAAAAGGTGAACTGATTGAATATGACAGGAACAAAGTTCACGATAAACTTGGAGTATGGCCGGAACAGCTTATTGATTACAAAGGCTTAAGTGGAGATACTTCCGACAATATTCCTGGAGTAAAAGGTGTAGGCAGTAAAACAGCAGTTAAATTACTTGAACAGTACGGTTCTGTTGAAAATATCCTCGGTCATCTTGACGAAATTTCTTCAAAAAGCCTGAAAGAAAAACTTGAAAATGACAGGGAAATGGCAATAAAGAGTAAATTTCTGGCAACAATTGACAGGCATGTCCCGATCGACTTTGATTTTGAACATACAAACCTGACAATGCCTGATCTTGAAAAAATAACAGATTTTTTAAAAGAAGTTGAATTTTACAGCTTTTTAAAACAGCTTCCTGAACTTCTTGCACCATTTAACAACGGGGTAAAGCCGGAAATACCAAAAGAATTATTATCACCTGGGAAAACAAAACAGGAAGTAAAACCTGCGCAACAGGGACAAATGCAGCTCGGACTTTTTTCTGCTGCTCCAGAAAAAGAACCTGTTCCTATGCAGATAACAGAAAAAACTGAAACCTGTATAATTAATACAAAAGAAGCTCTTGATAATTTAATTAAGAGTCTTGCAGAAGCTAAAACTTTTTCTTTAGACACCGAAACAACAAGTATTGATGTTTATAACGCCAAACTTGTCGGGATTTCTGTAGCATGGAATCCGCAGATTGTTACAGAACTCGGCAGAATTACTACAGATGAAACAAAACAGGATATTACAACTACTGCATATATTCCTGTGGGGCATGAGCAGGGAAATCAACTGGATATAACCCTTGTTTTAAATAAATTCAAACCTGTTTTAGAAGATAAAAATATAAATAAAGTTCTGCAAAATGCAAAGTATGAGTTAAACCTGCTTAAAAATTACAATATTAATCTTGACGGCATAATTTTAGATACAATGCTTGCAAGTTACATAAAAAATCCGACTTTTAAACACAACCTTAAGCATCAGGCTCTATCTTACCTGAAATTTGAAATGCGAGACATTGAAGAACTCATTGGCAAAGGAAAAGATGCAACTACTATGGATAAAATATCCATACAGGAATCCGCTGATTATGCCTGTGATGATGCAAAGGCAACAGTTGAGCTTGGCCGGTACTATACAAAGAATATAGACAAAGAACAAAACAATGTTCTTTACGATATAGAAGTTCCGCTTGTTCCAGTGCTGGCTGACATGGAAAAAACAGGTGTCAGTATTGATACAGGATACCTGAAAGGATTGTCTGATGAAATACAGAAAAATCTTGAAGGCATTGAGTCTCAAATTTATGAATATGCTGGAGAAAGATTTAATATTAACTCTACAAAGCAGGTAGCAACAGTACTTTTTGAAAAACTGAATCTTTCAACAAAAGCAAAAACAAAGACAGGATTTAGCACCAGTGCAAAAGTGCTGGAATCTCTTGCAGGAGAACATCCTATTATTCCTCTTTTACTGGAACAAAGACATCTTACAAAGTTAAAATCGACATATATTGATGCACTTCCACAGCTTGTCAGTCCAAAAGATAACAGGATACATACCAGCTTTAATCAAACAATAACCACAACAGGACGGCTTTCTTCCAGCAATCCCAATCTCCAGAATATTCCTATAAGAACGGAACTTGGAAACAGGATTAGAGCCGCCTTTGTACCGAAAGACAAAGAAAATTATATTATTCTGTCTGCTGATTATTCACAGATAGAATTAAGGCTTCTTGCCCATTACAGTGAAGACCCAGCATTAATTGAGGCTTTCTCTAGCAATAAAGATATTCATGCCGATACAGCAAGCAGGGTTTTTGGAGTACCGCTTGATGAAGTAACGAAAGAAATGCGCCGCAAGGCAAAAGCTGTAAATTTCGGAATAATTTACGGACAGTCAAGTTACGGTCTTGCTACTGCGCTAGGTATTTCTCCCGGAGAAGCGAAAAAGATAATTAATAAATACTTTGAAATGTATCCAAATATAAAAAAATATATGGATTCAACTATTGCAAAAGTTTATGAGCAGGGTTATGTCAGTACTTTATACGGCAGAAAACGATACCTTGAAGATGAACTGTCTAGCAGAAATAAAAATATAAGGGAATTTGCGGAGAGAGCTGCAATAAATGCTCCGCTGCAGGGTACAGCGGCAGATATAATCAAGCTTGCAATGATTGAACTGCATCAGGAACTTAAAAATTCCAAATTTGAATCAAGAATGATTCTTCAGGTACACGATGAACTGGTGCTGGAAGTACCAAAAAATGAGCTTGTAATGGTAGGAGATATTATCAAAAACTGTATGGAGCTTACGCAGCCTTTAAGAGTTCCACTGGTTATTGATGTTGCCTGCGGGCCAACATGGATGGAAGCTTAAAAGCTGTTACCGGGTTATTAGTCTGGATTAACGGGTACACAGAATGAAAAGCAATAAAAAATTTAGTATATTTGTAACTCTGGCTATCGCAGTGAATTTTGCTGGCTTTGGCATAAATAATCAAAGTGCTATTTCTCAGGTAAATTCCACGAAGAAACAAACCGAATTTTACCTGCCTAAATCTTTATTCAAAACTCCTGAAAACTCTTCAACAAAAAAAGTGCCGGAAATTAAAGATAAGAAAAAAACTGTAACACCGGTTATAAAAGATAAAATTAAACCTGTGCAAAAAGCAAAACCTCAGGTAAAAACTAAAATGCCTATCTCAATCAAACCCGAAAAAAATCCTGTTTCAAACTCTAATAAGGCATTATCCCTCTCACATTACATAAAAAATATCAATTCTTCATATTCAAATACTTTTATGATTGTACTTTCCGCACTATCAGACTCCAAAGCAGAAATATTGTCCTTTAACAGCATGGATGGAAAAATTTACGCAAGATTAAGTAATCATAAAAATTTGTATGTACTTATACATCCAGTTAACAGCAAGATTACATCTGTAAGAATAACTCCTGCCGACGGGATTTATAATATTTCTGATACCTTTGCAGATAGTATCTTTGAAAAGCTTGATAGAACAAACTTTTCTGGTACAAATAAAAAAATCTAGAATTTTTTAAATATATTTATGCAGCTACCTGTGGTGCGGCTTCCTGTTGTTTCATATTGATATAATCTTTTAATAAAAGATCCCCAACTGCAGGTTGATCGTTGAAATCTAAAACTTTATTTGGAATTCCGGCATGGTGAATTTTTGGAATCAAATCTTTTGCTTTTATTTCTACAGGTCCTGAATAATCATCATCTGTATCATTGCATATAAACGATAATTCGCCTTTTTTATCAACCTTTGAGGAAATTACCGTCATTTCGTGTCCGCCGATAATTTCTTTCTTTTCAGATACAATGTTTTGAGAATTTACATTAAATGCCTGTCCTGCATCGTTTACACATTTATATACAGTCTGTCCTGTTGGTGCTGCCTGGGTTGATATAACGTGATATTGTTGACCGTCATTTGTCTGAATTAAATGATCAAATTCAGTAATGCCAATAATTACATTTGAGCCTGATTTTAATGAATCAAGCAGTTGTTTTTGTACTGTCTGATAATCTGTGTTGTATCCCTGTAAACATTTATTGTCATCGACTATTTGATATGTCATTGAGGTTTTTCCACCACTATCATCAACAAGAGATTCTGTAAACGTTTTTTCAAATTCTGTTAAACCTTTATTATCAAGGTTAAATCCACCTGTTCTTATATCAGTCATTGCATTATAACTATTTGCACTACCAACCTGCATAAAGGTAGACTGCATCAAGGTATCTACAGTTGATCTTGTTTGAGGCTGTCCGGGCTGCGGCAAATACGTATTTTCTGCCCTTGCCCTAACTATAGCATTTCTGTCAGGTTTTAAAGTAACTTCTACTTTATCCCAGTCCAGTTCTTTGTGTTCAACACCAAATTTTGTCAGTAAATCAGTGGCTTCCATCATGGTAGGAGCAATGTCTTTATAGTTAACAACTGATTTTACTGATAAATCAGGACTTGTTAACCCTGCAACATACCTTGCATATTCAGCGGGGTCTTTATCTGCAAGGTTAAATTCCATACTTGCTGCAACGCATGTACCACTTGCTACAGCATTAACATCCTGGGCCGAAATTGTACTTACCGGTCCAACATACTGTGCATCATTAAACTGTGGAGCAACTGAATTGTCTAATCCAATACCGCTTGCTATACCATGACTGTTTTCATAAGCCAGAATCTGGCTTAACTGAAAATCAGGAATTTTACCAAATTTTTGAGTTATATTAAATGGATTATCTATTCTGTTAATAGTTTCTTCAAGTATTTTTGTACTCTTTATGCCTGGAACTCTCGGCTCTTTGTGTATTTTATACAGATTATCCAGTGTTGAAGAACCGTCATCCGAATGTTTATTTAATAATTTCCCTGTATCAAGCAAGTTTTTAAGCTTTCTTTTGCTTCTTGCATCCAGAGCTGTGCTTAATTCTTCGTATTTCGCCTTTTCCTGTGGATCCTGAATTTTACTTGTCGGCGATAAAAAAGAAAACATGCCCATAAACCTGCAGTCCGGCAAACCTACACTTTGCTGCGGATTTGTACTGCCTGTATTATTAGGGGTTATAGAGCTGCTATAATCTCTATAACCAATTTGAGGACTGTTTAATATTTTCGTTTGATCTATCATAATTTTCTTTTTTAAACTAATACGTTACTATATTTTATAAAACAATATTTATTATTTTATTGCTATTTTTTTCATGAATTACTAAGTTATATTAATACATTGTAAATTTTTAACTATATTTTATTTAAATTGTTGTATGGACAAAATACTTATAATTACTAAATTTTCAGACTGTCATTGTAAATTTATTTCTGGATTTTTAGGTTTTAAAGATATTGAACTCCTGATATCCATACTTGCCGGACAATTAGAAAGATTTTTTCTTTTTTTTATTAATTTAACATTTAGACAAAAAATATTTATGAATTAAAATGGCTTAAGAATGGATATGTTGATTATTATACGTACCCGGGAGAAGTGAAAATTAGCAGATCAGATAAAATATCTTCATTAATAGAAATACAGTGTTCTGTTTATGGATTGGAAAATCAAAAAATAACAATCAAGCCTATGGAATATTACGAGATGGTAATTTCTCTGGAGAGGCTGACTAGATTTGAATATCCAATAAAAAAGAAAAACCGGGTATACAGGGAAATTCTTTTTAAAAATCTGATTCATCCCAAAATCAGCTTAAAAAATTATTACGATTATCCTTTAAGCACAATTAATGCGCTGGTAAAAATAATATGGGATACTTCCCTTGAAAAACTTGGAATAAAAGAAATTCCACATTTTGGAATTAATGAATACATTGCTTATGAAGAAATTAAAACATTTTCGGTCTCTTCAATGATTTCAGACATTGTTAATTCAGAAAGCATATCAAAATTTGCAAAAACTCCGCCCCCTGACAATCCTGAATGGCAATTGCCCTGGATAATAAGCTGTCTGCAGGAAGCAGGTTTTGATATTAACACAAATAAAAACTCTGAAAGCTTATCCTCTATTTATTATAAATACAAGATGAATTTCCCTTTAAATATTGACGGGTTACTTGAATATATCGACATGAGCAGTGAAATATCATCCAATATTAAAAGGTTGATCTGGTTAAATCGCCTGCTTAAGCTGGAAAAAGAACATAATTTTATTTATGAAGAACGGTTTTTAGAGTCAGTATACAAAAAAGCCCAAACTTACAGGGAAAAGGGAAATTGCAAATTTCCAGCAAGATTGCTCCTGCTGGTAGAAGGCATAACAGAGGAAAAACTTTTGCCTGTATTTGCTGATAAAGCAGGTATAAATTTTGATAAAAAAGGTATTTATCTGATAGCAGCCGGTGGTAAAAATCAGTCAGCACGGTTATATAAAAGATTCATCAGAGAAGTTAAAATTCCTGTGTTTATATTGCTGGATGCCGATGCTGCACCTGTTGCAAATGGAATAAATAAAGTTTTAAGAACACATGATAAGATTTTTTTGCTTCAGGGCGGAGAATTTGAGGATATTTTACCGGTTAATTTAATATGCAGGGCACTAAATTCTTATTACAGATTAACCGGAGAAGTATCTCCCTGTGATTTTATTGCAGATTTACCCAGAGTAGCCCTGCTTGAAAATTTATGGAAAGAAAAAGGTTTTGGGGAATTTCACAAAGCCGAATTTGCAAAGATAATTGCTGAAAATATAATGGATGCAGATGATATATCCGACACACTAAAACAGGTATTTTCAGCAATTTCAGGTATGCTGTAAAATATTATTTTAAAGACTTTTTTACTTCGTTATCTATTTCTATATTGTTAAGAATATATAGCAACAAATTATAAATTTAAATATTTTTCTAGTAAAATAGTATGGGAAGTATAAATATTTTATTAGAAGTGGATAAATAAATGAGTCAAAACAATCTTAAATACAAAAGAGTTTTGCTAAAAATAAGCGGAGAAGCCCTTATGGGTGAACAGGGATTTGGTATCGATCCTGATGTGGTCAATACAGTTGCCGCAGAGATAAAAAAAGCTCATAGACTCGGTGCTGCCATTGCTGTTGTTGTAGGCGGCGGAAACATATTCAGGGGAGTACAGAACAGTATTAAATTAGGAATGGATCAGGCTTCTGCTGATTATGTCGGCATGCTTGCAACTGTTATGAATGCTCTTGTACTGCAGGGCGTATTAAAAAAACTTGATGTGCCAACCAGAGTGCAGACTGCTATAACAATGAACGCCATTGCAGAACCTTATATCAGGTTAAAAGCAATGAGACACCTTGAAAAAGGCAGGGTAGTTATATTTGCGGCAGGAACAGGCAATCCGTTTTTCAGTACAGATACAGCCGCTTCATTAAGAGCTGCTGAAATCGGCGCTGAAGTTATGCTTATGGCCAAGAATAAAGTTAACGGTGTGTACAACAAAGACCCCAGAAAATTCCCCGATGCGGTGAAGTATGACACTATCACTTATGATGATATGATAGTTCAAAACCTTAAAGTTATAGATACAACAGCAGTTGCACTTTGCAAAAATAATAATACTCCTATTATTGTATTTAATTTCGATGAAAATGGCAGTATTGAAAGAATTTTAAAAGGTGAAACTGTTGGAACTTATGTAGGAGGAGAATAAAACCATGCCAACAAGCGATTTATTAAAGCAGGGTGAAGAAAAAATGCAAAAGACCATTGCCGAGACGAAAAAAGAATTCATAAATATTCGCACAGGCAGGGCAAATCCTATGATTCTTGACAAAATCAGCATTGAATATTACGGTACACAAACACCATTAAGACAGGTTTCCAATGTCAGTGTTCAGGACGGACAAACTCTCGTTATACAGGCTTATGATAAAAGTGCATTAGGTGCTATCGAAAAAGCTATTTTAAAGTCTGATTTGGGAGTTACTCCTAACAATGATGGAACTAACATCAGAATTGCCTTTCCTCCGCTTACTGAAGACAGAAGAAAAGAACTTGTAAAACAGGTTAAAAAGTTTGGTGAAGAAAATAAAGTGGCTATAAGAAATATTCGAAGAGATATTACAGAACATCTTAAAAAAGTAGAAAAAAGTGAAAACCTGCCTGAAGATGAAGTAAAAAAAACGCAGGAACAGATTCAAAAATTAACTGATAAATACATTAAAGAAATAGATGTTCTGGTTGCAGAAAAGGAAAAAGAGGTTTTAGCTGTATAGTGGGATTAATTAAGTTTTTTAGTGGTACAAGAGTCTATGTAGCAACAATATTTCTATCAATAACGCTCGTATGCATTGTAATGGGTGGATGGTTTCTAACAGCGTTTCTTGCAGTGCTCATTTTCACAGGAACGCTCGAGCTGGTTAACATGATGAAACTGAAAGGTATGAATCCTGACGTTAAACTTATGATCGCCACTGAAGCTTTATTACTACTGGCTGCAGCCCTACATAAATATTATTACTTTGGGTTTTTAATAACATTCAGTGTAATAGCAACGTTTATTTCTATTCTTTTCAGGGGACATAAAGCCAGAATAAGTGATGTTGCAGTTACATTGCTTGGTATTTTGTACGGAGGCTGGCTACCTACCCATATACTTCTTTTAAGAAGCCTGAACAAGCTTGGTTTAGATTTTCTTGGTTTTCATTTTAGAGATGGGCTGGGCTATATAGTAATGATATTCCTGATAATATCAATTTCTGATATAGCAGGATATTATATAGGCAAAAATTTTGGAAAAACCCCTCTTTGGCCTGAAATAAGCCCTAAAAAAACATTAAAAGGGTCTGTTGCCAGTACTGTCGGTGGGGTAGTAATTGCGCTTGTTTTTGGGTATTTTATTAATCTTCCCTGGTATCATTCACTTATCGCAGGAATTTTGCTTGTACTATCAGCGCAAATAGGCGATCTCTGCGAATCTATGATGAAACGTGATGCCGGAGTTAAAGATTCAGGCAATGTATTGCCGGGGCATGGCGGTGTACTTGATAGGGCAGACAGTTATTTGTTTACCGGCGCTATTGCCTATTATTATTTCAGTATATTTGTAATAGGACATTATTCCCTAATAAGTCTTTTACCACATTAGTTTGAGATATGCGATGATAAGTAAAAAAAGAAGGGCTGAAATAGATGAACTGCTTAAAAGTCTGGATCTGTCCTGTAAAAATTATGACAGACTCGATACAGCCCTGACTCACAGTTCATATACATTTGAAAACAAGCTTTCTCCACTTGAAAGTAATGAAAGGCTTGAGTTTTTAGGTGATGCAGTATTAAAGCTTATTGCCAGTGATTATCTGCATGAACGTTTTCCTGAATATGCAGAAGGTGAATTAACGAAAATAAGGGCAATTCTTATCAGTGACAATACTCTCGCACAGATAGCGGCGCAAATTCATCTGGATAAGTATTTAAAAATTGGCTACCATGAAGAAAAACTTGGCGGCAGGACAAGACAATCAACTATGGCATGTGCTTTTGAAGCGTTGCTGGGAGCATTGTACCTTGATGGAAAGATTCATGAACTTCAGCTTTCACTTATTGCGCTTTTTGAAGATATAGTTACAGAGATAGACAGAAGTGCTTCAAAGCATAATTACAAAGCAATGATGCAGGAGTATACCCAGGCAGAAGGGCATGAATTGCCTGAATATAAGATTTTAAGGGAGGAAGGTCCGCCTCATTCCAGAACATTTGACATAGGAATATATATTAACGATGAGCTATGCGGTTTTGGAACGGGCAGGTCTAAGAAAGAAGCCCAGCAAAAAGCGGCTAAAATGGCAGCAATAAGTCTGGGACTAATTACTGAGGAAAGTGAAGAAGAAAACAATGAATAATATTATAATTTCACCTTCTATTTTATCTGCCGACTTTGCAAATCTGGAAAAAGATATAAAAAGAGTTGAAGAAGCAGGGGCTGACTGGATACATGTTGATGTTATGGACGGACATTTTGTTCCTAACATAACAATAGGTGCTCCTGTGGTTAAATCGCTCCGCAAAGTTACTCAAATGCCGCTTGATGTCCACTTAATGATAGAAAATCCGGAGAAATATGTAAAAGATTTTGTAGATGCGGGATCTGACTTTATTACCATTCATTATGAAGCTGTAGACAATGTTAAAGACATAATTGACCGGATAAAAGTCTTTGGGGTTAAGGCAGGAGTATCTATAAAACCTAAAACACCCGCAAGTGTTCTAAAAGAATTTGTAACTGACCTTGATCTGGTTTTAATTATGACAGTAGAACCCGGTTTTGGCGGACAGAAATTCATGACAGACTGCCTGCCGAAAATAAGCGAAGTCAGAAACATGCTGGATGAATACGATTTATCCAGAGCAGTAATTGAGATAGACGGCGGAATAGACGGCAAAACATCAAAGCTTGCACTGGAAGCCGGTGCAAATGCTCTCGTTGCAGGTTCTTATATATATAATTCCACTGATATAAAAGCTGCTGTAGAAAGCCTGAGACAATTTCAATAAATTATACCGTATAATGTGCATTATTCTGGTATAATTTGATTGTAGATAAAAATTTTATTAGTTAGGGAAGTAAATTGGTTTTAGTTGAACTGTTTTCAAAAACGTATGATCTGGTAAAAAATAACCTGATACTTGTTCAACCGTTATTAATATTTTTATTATTGTTGAGCCTTATAACATCACCGTTAACCCCCGGCATGGGAATTAGTTCTGCGGTAATAGTGATGATTATTTCTATTCTTGGGTTATTCTGTGCATTTTTTGCGGGCTGGTACAGTATGTTTCATAAAAGCATCGAATACGTTGACAAACTAAACCTGTCTCCTGAAGAAAAAGCTTTAAACTCAATAAATTTATTTAAAGAATTTTTTCCGGGAGTTGGAAAATATTTTTTGAAAGTTATATCAGGTTATCTGCTGTATGTCATGTTCTTTATAATTTTACTTAATCTGGTTCATATCCTGGGTGCAAAGCTTATAGGCATACCAACGAGCATTAATCCCGATGAATTTTCAAAAATTGTATCAGACGAACAAAAACTGTTAAATTTTGCATTTAAAATTAGTTCTTCCGACTGGATAAAGATAATCAAGTGGAACATAATGAGTTTTACAGTATATGGATTGTTTTCTTATGTAACAATGTTCTGGGTTCAGGCTTTAATTACAGAAGGAAAACGTCCGCTAACAGCATACTGGGAAAGTATTAAAACAGTTTTTAAAAACCCAATTGTAACTATTATTATTTATATAGCTCAATGTGCCAGTATAGTTGGGGTTTGCTTTATTAGTATTGTTATGTCAATGAATATAGTTGCCCAGTTTATCCTACTTATGGCCTTAATTCTGCTTGTAGTTTATTTTACAATGATGTCATTTTTATATTTTGAAAGATACAGGTAACAGGAACAGGTATAATTAATAGAATGACACATAAAAAAAAGAAAATAATTGCAATAGTCGGACCAACAGCTTCAGGGAAAACGGATTTATCAATAAAATTGGCACAATTACTTGACGGAGAAATTATTTCCGCTGATTCAAGACTTGTTTATAGAGATTTTAATATTGGAACAGCCAAACCAACAAAAGAAGAACTTCAAACTGTCCCGCATTACTGTATAGATATAGTTAATCCATCAATATCATACACTGTTGGCGACTATAAAGCGCATGTAGAAGAAATCTTGCAAAACCTTTTTAAAGCAGGCAAAGTCCCAATTATTGCGGGAGGAACAGGATTTTATGTAAGGTCTGTTCTGGAAGGTCTTGATATACCAGATGTAAAACCTAATTTTGAATTTCGGGAAGCAATGGAAAAAATAGTAAAAGAAAAAGGCAAAGAAGCTCTTTTTGAACTGTTAAAGGAAAAAGACCCTGTAATTGCCAAAAAACTCCATTTAAACGATACATTCAGGATAATAAGAGCACTTGAAGTTCAAAATACACTTGGAAAACCAATGTCAGAAGTGCAGGTTATGTCTGAACCCAAGTATGATGTTGTTTATGCAGGACTTGGCGCAGAAGACAGAGAATTTCTCTATGACCGTATAAACAAACGTGTCGATATAATGATACAAAGCGGACTTGTTGATGAAGTTAAATTTTTAGTTAATAAATACGGAAAAACTCTTTCTCTTCTAAAGACTTTGGGGTATAAAGAGATTTGTGGTTATCTGGATAATGAAAAAACTCTTGAAGAATCAGTAGAAGATATTAAGAAAAATACCAGAAACTATGCAAAAAGGCAGTTGACCTGGTTCAGGGCAAATAAAAACATAAAATGGTATTTTATTGATAGAGAATCAAAAGAAGAAATTTGTGAGTCGGTGATAAAAAGATACAATGATGGAATATGATGTAATAGTGGTAGGTGCAGGACATGCCGGATGCGAAGCAGCAGTAGCAGCTTCAAGGCTCGGTGCAAAAGTCCTTTTAACTACATTAAATCTTGATAATATAGCACTTATGCCATGTAATCCCGCTATAGGAGGTCCTGCAAAATCCAATCTGGTCAGGGAAATAGATGCTCTTGGCGGTGTAATGGCTATAGCTGCTGATGCTACCTATATGCAGATGAAGATGCTTAACTCCAGTAAAGGACCTGCTGTCAGAGCGTTAAGAGCACAGTCTGATAAAAAGGGCTATATAAGATATATGAGAAAACTCCTTGAACAGCAGGAAAATTTAAGTTTAAAGCAGTGCATGGTCAAGACACTTATCGTTGAAGATGGTAGAGTTTGTGGTGTAACAGATGAATGGGGACTTGAATACAGGGCAAAAGCAGTTGTGCTGACGACAGGCACTTCACTAAACGGTAAAATATGGGTAGGATTAAAGTCATTTCCGGCAGGAAGAGCCGGAGAATTTCCCGCAACGGGACTATCTGAATCACTGGTAAAAAACGGACTGAAAATAGGCCGTTTAAAGACAGGAACACCTGCAAGAGTTGACGCAAGGTCAATTGATTTTTCTAAAATGACAGTTCAGCCGGGAGATGAAGAACTTAACTTTTTCTCTTTTGAACCGGATAGGCCGGTAAGACCGCAGGTTCCTTGCTATCTAACAAGGACCACAAAAGAAACTCATAAAATTATTAATGAAAATCTTGATAAATCACCGTTATATTCAGGGCTTATTCATGCAAAAGGGCCAAGATACTGCCCTTCTATAGAAGATAAAGTTGTAAGGTTTGCACACAGGGAATCTCATCATATATTTATTGAACCGGAAGGGCCTGATACCTATGAAACATATGTTCAGGGATTTTCAACAAGCCTTCCTGCCGAAGTCCAGATAAAAATGCTCAAATCTTTACCAGGGCTTGAAAATGTTCAAGTAATTAAGCCTGCTTATGCTGTTGAATACGACTATGTGCCTGCTGTACAGCTTTCACACACTTTGATGACAAAAAAAATACAGGGTTTATTTTGTGCAGGACAGATTAACGGCACAAGCGGATACGAAGAAGCCGCTGCACAGGGATTAATTGGCGGAATCAACGCTGTAAAATTTGTACAAAATAAAGAAATGATTACACTTTCAAGAAGCAGCTCGTATATTGGTACTCTTATTGATGATCTGGTTACAAAAGATATAGATGAACCCTACAGGATGTTGACTTCAAGATCGGAATACAGACTGATTTTAAGGATGGACAATGCTGATTCCAGGTTAACCCCGCTGGGGCATGAAGTTGGCTTGATCGGGCAGGAAAGATGGGAAAGATTTCTGGATAAACAGAAAAAATTTAAAGAAGAGAAAATAAGGCTGGAAGAAACCAGAGTAAGACCGGAAGAAAGAATAAATAATATTCTGGCAGAATATAACGAAAAAATTGAATATGGATACAGCCTTGCAGACCTTTTAAGGCGTCCTAATCTAAATTATGAAGCAGTTAAAAAAATCGATACAACAGCACAGGAACTAAATTTGCCTAAAGATGTTTGCGATCAGGTAGAAATCGAAATTAAATATGCCGGATATATAACAAGGCAAAATGCCCAGATAGAGCAGGCTGATAGGCTTGAAAGAATTAAAATACCGGAAGATATAGATTACCAAGCAATAGCCCAGCTGCCACAGGAAGCTAAAGATAAACTTATAAGAATAAAACCTGTTAATCTTGCCCAGGCATCAAGAATAGGCGGCGTTAATCCTGCTGATATATCTGTTTTAATGGTAGTCCTTGAATCAAAAAGACGACACAAACAGGAAATTACTTGAAAAGCATCATGCTAATAAATTCATCACTTCCAGCTCCGCATACCACATTTCAATTTTACTTTTACAGAGAGACCGAAATAATTCATTTATCCCTATTTTATACATTGCAGGCGAAAAAGATCCAACAGTATACCCACAACATAACAGCTACAATCTTTAAAAAGTCCCCAAATATCTGTGTTATAAGATTTTTGATATCCTTTTAAAAAAGTATCTACTGTAACGCCAAGACTGTTGCCTATGTTTATTAATGTATCCAAGCTAACATTCCTGTTTGCAACTTCAATACGGCTTATGGATGAAACTGACAAATTGCACATTTCAGCCAATTTTTCCTGTGTTAAAAGCTTCTGTAGTCTAATTTCTTTAATTCTTTTCCCTATAATTTTGTAATCTAAATTCATCTGATCTCCTGTCTAAAATAAAAATTTGTCCCGTATAGAGATACACAAGAACAGTTGCGCCTTTTGCTATTTTAAACAGTCAGTATGACAATATATAATAAAATTTATGCAACCATTCATCAATTCGGCGGGCGACTTATCAAACACATATATTTGCTCACCATTTGTACAAAAATTTTTAAGGTAAGCTTTTGGTACATAGTGTTGTTTTTTGACTTTTGTTTCTTTCAAGCTTTTTGTCTCTTTTCAATAATTTTATAATTACTATATCATCTTTCTAAGTTAACAAAATTTATGTAATAATTTTTGCATTTCGACTCAAACTACTTGATACACTAACCTAAATTGGATGATTCTTTATAGTTTCTCTACAACTCAATTATAATCAGTTTTTACAGAAGTTCGAACATTCGCTTATTTTTTTAATATTCCTGGGCTAAATACTTATCGAATAAAGCTTTCGGGTATTTTTTCTTTGCTAATTTTGATAATGAATTTCAGATTTTAAAATAAAATCATGTGATATTCGGAGCTGGGAGCTCCGAAATTTAAACTCGTTCTAGTATATTGTAAAAATTTTCATCTTATACCATTTCAAAAAAGTTTTCGTAAAATGATATTTCGATTTAACTTTGTCAGTATTCGTTTCAAGAAAACGTCAATTAATAAAAACTATTGTTTACTGGTATAAAAATCTCAAAATTAATATATAATAAAAATAACATAGAAAAAGGGGAATGAAATGCTTGATATCAAACCTTCAATAAATGAATTAAAAGATCTGGTTAAAAATTCAGATAAAAAGTTTGTTGTTCCGTTATATTATGAAATAATTGCTGACCTTGAAACTCCTGTTTCAGCATTCCACAAGGTTTGTAAAGATAATAAATACAGCTTTCTTCTTGAATCAGTAGAAGGCGGGGAAAATTTTGGCAGATATTCGTATATAGGTATTGATCCTCTATACATCTTAAAATCAGACAAAACTGGCGCTGCAATTTTTTGTCCCGAAAGCGGCGAAGTTTACAGTGATTCAAAAAATCCTTTTGACTTGTTGCAGGAATTTCTTTCGCAATATTCCTCTGTCAGCTATGATTTACCTTATTCTCCTGGCGCTGTAGGTTATATCAGTTATGACAGTGTTCGTCATATTGAACCTGTATTAAATAAATTTTTTCAAAAAGTAGAAGGCTGTGACAGCTTTCCGGAAGCTTACCTTATGATAGCCGGAAGCATTCTTGCTTTTGATCACGTAAAACATAAAATTTATATTATAAATAGTGTTATGATTGATAGTTCAACCAGTATAGAAAATATTTACGCTGATTCTGCCGGTAAAATCAGGGATATTCTTGAAAAATTGCAGACATCGCATAATGCTGCGCCGTTAAACCTTAAACAAACACAGTCAAGTTGTAATATTTCATCAAATTTCACAAAAGAAGAATGGATAAATGCAGTCAATAATGCAAAAGAACATATACTTGCCGGTGATATTTTCCAGATAGTTTTATCTCAGCGTTTTTGTACAGACAGAAACGGCAAGGATACATTCACACTATACCGTTCACTGAGAAGTATCAACCCGTCACCTTATCTTTATTACCTGAATTTTGACGAGTTTCAGATTATCGGATCATCTCCGGAAATTCTTGTTAAATGCAGCACAGATAACGTTGCTTCCCTACGGCCTATTGCAGGTACTCGAAAAAGAGGCAAAACACAGCAGGAAGACCAGTTACTTAGCGATGAACTTTTAAAAGATCCTAAAGAAATTGCAGAACATGTTATGCTGGTTGATCTGGGCAGAAATGATCTGGGCAGGGTGTGCAAATACGGTTCTGTTAAAGTTAACAGGTTTATGAATGTTGAAAAATATTCGCATGTTCAGCACATAGTTACTGATATTACGGGAGATTTGCAGGAAAATATTGATTCGATCGAACTTGTTAAGGCATGCTTTCCGGCCGGTACAGTTTCAGGCGCACCAAAAATCAGGGCAATGGAAATAATCTACGACCTTGAAAAAGCGGCAAGAGGACCGTATGCCGGTTGTGTTGGATATTTTGGTTTTAATAATGAAATAAATACAGCTATTACAATCAGAACAATTCTTGTAAAAGATGATAAATTGTTTATTCAAGCAGGGGCAGGTATTGTAGCAGATTCCGACCCGGAATCAGAATATATAGAGACCCAAAATAAAGCAGCTGCGCTTGTTCAGGCAATAAACAGCATTTCTTCAGAATCCTGATTATGCTTATCGAGCTTTTAGCTATTTTAGTAATAGGCTTAAAAAATCCTGCTGATCTATCAGGCAAAACAATCTATCCGTCAGGAATACATGACTGTGATAAGGATTTTCTGCTGCTGCCAACCTCAGAATATCCGGTATTAAAAATTTCTGTTTCAATCATTGATAAGAGCGGAACAGTAGTAAATCCCGGGATATATCAGGCTGTATTAAGGAATAAAGAAATTATGATAATCAAAGAAGGACAGATTATAGCTGTCCTGCCTGTAATCATTACCAAAGGTCTATCTCAAAAATGTATTATTCCTGAAGCGACAGAGAATATACTAGATTCGGATTATGTTCAGTTCAATTTGGAACAAAATCAGATCGAAGCACAGTCTATTGTCAGGATATCAAGGTAAATTTTAATTATATAATATCTATGAATCAATTTCTCTAATTGTACTGTTGAGTTTTCCGCAAGTCCTGTTACGAGATCTGTTAGCTTTTCTTAATACTTGCTTTGGAATTCTATTTGACATAAGTTCGTGTGCATATTCAACAACTTTTTTTGTTTTTCTAACAGCATAGATGGCATTTGCTTCACTACCTAAGACTGTATTATCACCACTTGCAAATAGATTATCATAACCCCGTACTTTACCTGTCTTTGGATCTGCATCAATTCGCCCTTTTTCATTCATTGGAAGAGTTCCATTCTCAGTCTTAATAGGTTCTGGTTTTGACCCGTGTGCAAATACACAAACATCAATATCCATTGAGTCGGTAGCTGAATCAGGAGTGAATTTCACTGTAGTTTTTCCATTATTTTGAGTAAGTTCTGCGATTTGATGTTTTGGTAAAAATTTTATTTTTTCTTTTTTTGCCTTTACAATTTTTTCTTTATGAGCTGACATATCTGCAAGGCCATTCCTATATATAATTTTTACGTTTTTACAGCCCATTTCGGTTGCCGATAATGCAGCATCTATTGCAACATCTCCACCTCCAGATATTACAACTACTTTATTTATATTTTCTTCAATATTATTCGAAAGTCCTTCTATTTTGTTGCCTGCAACAGATTTTTCTAAAAATTTACCTGCGGAAAAAACATTGGGTAAATCAATTCCTTTTATATCAGGCAAATTTTGAAGACACGCTCCATTATTGGCAAATACTAAATCAAACATCTCTGTTAATCGTTTAAGACTCACTCTATCGCCTACATTTATTCTTTTTCCATCTTTGATCTCATAACGTTTTCTTCCTACTTTGCAATTGGGTATAAATTTGATTCCTAATTGTTTTAATGTTTCGATTGATTCAAGCCATCTTTTCCTATCAAATTTAGATGCTGGTATCGTACGAGAAAGTTGACCGCCTATGACATTATCACTTTCAAATACATATACTTTATAACCAAGACGTGTCAAATCCAAAGCTGCTGTTAATCCGGCAATGCCGCTTCCAATAACTGCAGCCTTGCTTTCATTTTCATCTTTAACAGCGTTTTTATCGAGGAGAAATTTTATACCGAATTTTTTCTTATATTCGGCTATTAATTTCTCTATTTTATTGAAGTTTACTCCGCATCCACCTTCTCTTAAACATATTTTATCGCATAACTGACAAAGTGAACCAACAAATGGATATCTGTCAAACTCAGCTATTGCAGATAGAAAATTTCCTTTTTTTATAGATTTCATAGTATTTGGATGTGACACTGTATCTCCAAGATGGCAAACAGTCTCACATTTTGGTGCCTTGCAACCTCTACAGTTTGCTACTTCTCGTAATGCATCTTTAATTAGAAGTAATTTGGGATCTAATTTTTGAAGTAATTCTGGCGGTAATTCTTGAAGTAATTGTTGAAATAATTCTGGCGGTAAACCTTTAAATACATTTTTCTTATACCATGTTTCTAATATCTCTTTTTCTTTTTCTATAGGCAGTTTTTTTTGAAAGTTAATATTAGAAGGTTTACTTCTATTATATGAATAAGGACTAATACTAAGACTTATGCCATTAAACACTTCTCTCTCCTTTGTAAATAATTGATTTGCTCATACTCTCTCAATTTAAGAAAAGTGCCTGAATAATTATTTTTGCTTTAATTTGTCAAAAAAATTCTTGTTATTTACATAAATTTACAAGGATTTAGAAAAGGTAACAGGTCAGCCCCCCTAACTTGAAATTAAAGAAAGAATTTGCATAATGTGCGAAATTGTACACTACGTGCGATAGAATTAACTAATGTGAATTTGCAAAAGAATTTCAAGCAAAAGTAGAATATCTTGAAAAAAACTAGAATAAGCGTTAAAAAAGCTCAAAAAATATGAAAAACTCAGGAAATAGCTCATTGCCTTCATCTTTGGATAAAAACAAGAAATTTTATCTACTTCGAGCAAGTGTAGGGTGCGCACGCAGGCTGTGTGAAAATTAATTAAAAATGATATTTAAAATACAGGTCATGGCGGTTATGCCATTGCCTGTATTACATTGTCATAAATAAAATTTCCAATATTATTGATATTTTTCAAATTTTCCAAACTTCCCCAATTAATTTCATACCATCGTTGTTTTACAAATTTATTAAATGATGAATATTCCCAATCTCTGACATTACTCACATAACCGTGTTTTACCGATTTGTAATGAATATAATCTAAATAACCGTATAATTCTTCTTCATTTCTTATTGTATGTTCATAAAACCTTCTCTGCCAAACCCATTTTTCTTTGCGTTTAATTCTGCTTACTGAAATATTGTTGTCTATTTATTTTCAAGGTAAGATGCCTGACCTGTTACGGAGTTAAGCTTCTGTAAAACTTTGTAAAAAATTTTTTAAAATTTAATAAAAAATAGCAACATTTTTTATTTACCAACTTTAATCATTTGTACATGTACTAAAAGGTTATAATTTATGATTAATAATATTTCAAATAGTTTACCTTTAAACGCTACTGCATTTAAAGGGCATGATGAAAAATCGGATAAAATACCACCGTACTATGTATCAGGAAAGAATAATTTACCGGCAGTGGCTTCATTTATACTACCTGGTATTGGTGAACAAATGAATGACCAGCCAAACAAAAACAGCATGTTGGCATGGGGAGTTGGATTAACTGCTACACGTATAGTTTCTGGCTTATCTATGTATGAAATAGACAAAACTGGAATTATTGTACCTTCTAATTCTAAATTTAAAGCATTTGTTGCAGCTACAAGCTTTCTTGCTTTATTATATTTAAGATTCAAATCAGCTATACAAACCTACAAATACAATCCTGAAATGGAATATAGACTGAAAAACAAGACACATCCAGAGCCGAAAACGATTAAACAGAATTAAGTAGAATCAGGATAGGTAAAACTTAATTATAAAATAAAATTATCTTACAGATTTCAATTGCCAATCTGCAATGGTTTAACGGGCAATCAAAGATACTGATACCTTATCAATATCTACTGTATCCTGTGCTCCTGTTGTCATATTTTTCAATTTGACGGCATTACTTTGCAGTTCTTCTTCTCCAAGAATTACTGCATATTTTGCGCCTGATTTTGCAGCCCTGTCGAATTGTTTTGAAAAATTTCTGTTTGCAAGATCAAAGTCTGTGCTGATACCAAATTTTCTTAATTTATCAGCAAGTTTTAAAGCTTCCTTTGTATTGTTAGAAACAATATATGCCTGCAACTTTGTTTCTTCGGGAGCTTTCATAAGAGACATTAATCTTTCCATGCCCATTGCCCATCCAACAGCAGGTGTAGACGTCCCACCAAGCATTTCTACGAGGGGATCATATCTGCCACCGCCGCAGACTGCATTTTGAGAGCCAAGAGCAGTACTTGTTATTTCAAAAACAGTTCTGTTATAGTAATCAAGACCTCTGACGAGCATTTTATTTATTTTATAATCTATATTTAACGCTTTTAAATATTCCTGAAGTTCTGCAAAGTGTTCTGCACATTCCTGACATATATAATCAGCGTGAATAACTTCATTGATTTCCGGTGAAGATAATAACAGCTTACATTTTTCATTTTTGCAGTCAAGCATGCGCAGCGGATTTCTCTCGTATCTGATTTTACAGTCTTCGCAAAATTCTTCCAGCTTCGGTTTTACAGCTTCTTTAATTTTATTTTTGTGAGATTCCCTGCATTCCTTGCAGCCAAGATTGTTTATTTCCAGCGAAAGATTGGTGATTTTAAGTTCATTCAAATACCACATGGCTGTCTGAATGACTTCTGCATCGGCGCTTGCTGACTTAATGCCGAAAACTTCCACTCCAATCTGGTGAAATTGTCTTTGCCTGCCTGCCTGCGGTCTTTCGTACCGAAACATCGGTCCTTTGTACCACATTTTAAGCGGACTTGGAAGCTTGAACATGCCATGTTCGATAAAAGCCCTGACTACGCCTGCTGTGTTTTCGGGTCTTAAGGTCAGGCTTCTTTCTTTCTGCTCGAAAGTATACATTTCTTTGTTAACTATATCTGTAGAATCGCCAACTCCGCGCGCAAAAAGTTCTGTAGCTTCAAAAATCGGAGTTCTAATTTCTTTATAGTTTGACTTATCAAATATATATCGTGCTTTATCTTCCATAAATTGCCATATATATGACTCTGTCGGAAGTATATCTTTTGTGCCTTTTGGTGCGTTTAATTTCACAGAAATTCTCCCAGTTATATTATTTCCAGCATATTTTTTTGAACCGCAATAATTTCCCTGATTCCTTTTTCTCCTGTTTCAAGGAGTTTCAAAAGATCCTGCCTGCTGAATGCCTGCCCTTCTGCGGTTGATTGAAATTCAATTATTTTGCCTGATTCTGTCATAACAAGATTGGAATCAACATCTGCGGAAGAATCTTCTGAATAATCAAGGTCAAGCATAATTTCGCCTTTAATTATACCGACGCTGATTGCGGCAACAGGTTCAATAATCGGTATATTTTTTATAATATTCTGTTCTTTAAGTTTGGCAAGAGCATCATAAAGGGCAATAAAAGCGCCGGATATACTTGCTGTACGTGTACCGCCATCAGCCTGAATAACGTCGGCATCAATAGTTATGGTTCTTTCTCCTATTGCGTTAAGATTAACTGCGGCTCTGAGGCTTCGTCCGATTAATCGTTGTATTTCCTGTGTCCTGCCAGAAATTATAGTTCCTCTTTCCCGTTGAACTCTTGTATGGGTAGACCCTGGTAAAAGTGAGTATTCAGCAGTCAACCAGCCTTTGCCTGAATCGACAAGAAATCTTGGTACTCTATCTTCAACACTTGCTGTTACTATTACCTTTGTATCTCCGAACTCGGCAAGCACAGACCCGCCTGCATGTTTGGTGAAATTTCTTATAAATTTTACGGGTCTTAACTCATCTGTTTTGCGGTTACCGCTTCTATTTGACATTTTTTATTCCTTATCTGTCTCTTTTTTTTAAATTTTATGATAATCTAACTAATAATATAATATGTCCCACAAGTCAGTATATATCAAAAATTATTAATGGTCGTGTAAAAATAGGAGTGATGAAAAATAGTTAAATATCTCTTATTTTCTATTCTTCATCACTTTGACACTGAACGAGAAGAAGGTTAAATTATGAAAAAGTTTTATATAACAACAGCAATAGATTACGTTAACGGACCGCCTCATATCGGGCATGCGTACGAAAAAATTTCAACTGATGTTATCGCAAGACACTTCAGGCAAAGGGCAGAAGAAAATTTCTTTTTAACCGGTTCTGACGAACACGGCACAAAAATTGAAAAAACCGCCGCCAGTAAAAATCTGTCGCCAAAAGAGTTTTGCGACCAGATGTCGGGATTGTTTAAAGCTGAATGGAAAAAAATGGATATTTCTTACAACAGATTTATCAGAACAACAGACGAAGATCACAAAAAAGTAGTTCAGCATATCTTTAAAACTCTTTTAGATAAAGGTGATATATACAAAGCATCTTATACAGGACTTTACTGCAACGGATGTGAAGGATTTCTTTCTGCAAGAGAACTGACAGAAGACGGCCTTTGTCCGGATCATAGGACAAAACCGCAGGAAGTTCAGGAAGAAAATTATTTCTTTAAACTAACAAAATATAAAGAGCAGTTAAAACAACATATTTTGTCAAATCCTGATTTTATTCTGCCAGAAACCAGAGTTAACGAAGTTCTTAATCAGCTTGAAAACACAGAGGATATAAGTGTTTCAAGGTCAAAAGAATCAGTCAGCTGGGGGATTCCTGTGCCGGGTGATGACAGTCAGGTTATTTATGTATGGATTGACGCACTTTCAAATTATCTTACCGGCGTCGGCTATCTTTCAAACGATGAAATGTTTAACAAATTCTGGCCTGCTGATGTCCATATGATCGGAAAAGACATTTTAAAATTCCATTCTATCTACTGGATAACCCTTTTAATGGCCATGGATTTGCCGCTGCCGAAAACAATTCTGGGACATGGTTGGGTAACAGTTGATGAATCTAAAATGGGAAAATCATTAGGCAATGTTGTCAGTCCAGATTACATAATGAATGAATTTAAACTTGAAAATCCTGATCCTATAAGATATTTTCTAGCAACAAATTCATCATTCAGCAGGGATGCAAACTACAGCGATGAAGAATTTAAAAGCAAAGTTAATGCTGATCTGGCAAACAATCTTGGAAATCTTTTAAACAGAACCCTGAGTATGCTTGTTAAGTACAACGACGGCAATATTATTCCAGAAGCAGCTACTCCCGCTGATAACGAGATTGCAAAACTTGCAGAAGAAACAAAGCTTGCAGTTATGCAGAACTTTGACAAATATCAGCTTTTTGAAGCTAACGAAGCAATATTCAAGCTGGTTAACCGGGCAAATGTCTATGTAAATGACGAAGCCCCATGGACACTGGCCAAAAATCCCGAAACACAAACAAAATGTGCACAGGTCTTGTATAATGTACTGGAAGTTTGCAGATACGCCAGCATAATGCTTTATCCGTTTATTCCCAATATCACCCAGTCAATGTGGGAACAGCTTTCTGGAGAAGGAAATATCAGTGAACAAAAAATAACTTCTCTTGAATGGGGCGGATTAAAAGCTGGCAAGATAACTTCAAAAGAACAGATAAAACCGGTATTTTTAAGACTGGACTCGGAACTTGCAGGAGATTCTAAGAAGAAGTAGTATGTTTAAAAGATGGGAAGAGGAAATACTGCCCATCTTTTTATAATTATTTGCCGTTATGAATATAAAATATTTATTTTGTGGCTTTTGTATTAAGCATATCTTTAAGTTCATTAATCTTATTTAAAAAGTGATCTAATGAGTTATGAAATATTGATGAATTAGAAGATACTGAAATAGGGTTACTGTCTTTTTCTGTTTCAAGTGTAAAGTAACCAATAACTTTTCCGGTTCCATTTTCATTTTCTGGATTAATATTAATTTTAACAAGTTGATCTAACGGTTCTATCTTACAGGCTTTCTTTTGTGCAGCAAGAAAGAAACCTTGTGTATATATCTCATTAACTTTTGGTTTTTTACCAAACATCTCTTCTGCCAATCCATACATACTTTTATAGGGTTTATCAAGCAATGTTTCCATGTATTTTAAAGCTTTTTCATCAGATACAACTCTTTTTAAGCCAGGGGCCTGTAAATTTATGCCAAATGACATTCTTGATCTTGAATCATAATTTGTTCCAATCATATTTTTTAACCTCTCTATTTTCTAAATTAGAAAAACAAAACCTTTTATTTACATATTAAGTAAATGCCCTAAATATTAATATTTGCTATTTTTATATCAAATATTAATATTACTTTACAGAGTATTTTTTATTAAAAAACGGTAAGACATGACAAGATACAAGCTTATAGACAATCACGATCATCTGGATTTTGATGATTTTCACCTTTTCAAGAATCGCCCCCTGCATAACAAGAAAAAACAAATTTTTACCCGTTATGCAGGGGGCTCTGTAATCAACTTTTAAGCATCATAAAATCATTAAAGTTTTTTAAACAATAAAAAATCCGCTTTTTGCGGATATTTCCCCAGATTAACTCCCTCCCCCTTAATTACTTTATGCAATTATTCGTCTGCTCTCTATATATATGTAATCCTTAATAATTGGATTTGAAAATATATAAGGATTTGAAGCTTGAAAAATGTTTTCAATCCTTGTTACACTAACTTTAAGGGGCGTAGATACAGGTTTAACTGCATAATTACTCATATAAACTCCATTAATTTTTGTTTATAATCTTGTTAATGTATATATTTTCACTTATTTTAAGGATATCTACATCAATCAGAGGATCTAACATTTTATACAAGCCTTCGTCCATATGGTTTATGCCATATGGTTTTAATAAATCATAAATTTTACAGAAAGAGTTTATGTTATCCTGTATATTAATTTACATGCATTTACTTATATTAAGGAATTTATTTATTTTATGAGATATAAACTTATCCCTGACAAGCTGATAATTGTATTAGCAGTATTAGTATTAACTGTAATTACTTCTAATTGTACCAGTCTTGCTGATGTTGAGCATCATTTAACTATTTTGCATACAAATGATGTCCATGGCAGGCTGGAATCTTTTTATTATAAGGATTCAAAAACTCTTTCAGGTGGAATTGCAAGGAGAGCGGCTTTAATACAGAGCATCAAAAATAATAACAAATACGTTTTAACTGTAGATTCCGGCGATGTTGCTCAGGGAACCCTGTTTTTCAAGTTTTTCAGCGGAATCCCTGAAATGAATTTTATGTCATACATCGGTTATGATGCAGCTGTCCCGGGAAATCATGAATTTGACAGGGGACTCGATGTTTTTGCCCAAATGCTTAAAACTGCAAAATTCCCTTTTGTATGCGCAAATATAGATTTTAAAAACTCCGCTGATATAAAACTTAGCCCTTATATCATTAAAGATTACGGTGATTTCAAGGTTGGAATTATCGGAATAGTTGCAGATAATCTAAAAACAAAAACTTCAGCGAGTAATGAGTTTAAAGTGCTTGATTCCATTAAGGAAGCAAAAAACTTTGTAAAAAAAATAAAGCCTGACGTTGATTTAATAGTAGTTCTGTCGCATCAGGGAGTCGAAGAAGATATTAAACTGGCAAAAGCAGTTCCTGATATTGATATTATAGTCGGCGGGCATACTCATACTTTTTTAACAAAAGCTGTCGTTATAAAAAATAAAAATCACAGGACACTTATTGTTCAGGATGGAGAATTAGGCGTTTTTCTTGGTAGACTGGATTTGAAGTTTGTTTCAAAACATATTAATAGTTATGACTACAGGCTAATTCCCGTAGATGAAAGCATAAAAGAAGATAAATATCTTTCAAAGCAGGTCAGTGGTCTTTCATATGTCGTACATGCCTCTTCCAGCGAAGTAATAGGAAAAATCAACTTTGCCATTGACAATAATTCCTCTGATTTTTTAAATATGGCAGGACTTCTGGTAAATAGTGCCATAAAGCAAAATTATCCTGACGCTGATATTATTTTTCAAAATAATGGAGGCTTAAGGATAAAAAAATATATTCATCCGGGGAATATTACAAAAGGCGATATATTTGAGCTTTTTCCGTTCGATAACAAGCCTGTTTTTGCAGAATTAAGCGGCAGAGAAATTAAATCTATTCTTGAGACAAGTGCAACTTATTTATATAAGGGAAAAGACCAGTTTCTCCAGACAAAAGGAATAAGTTACTCAATTGATCTTTCAGGACATCCGCAAATAATGTCTCCTGACGGTACAAAAATTTTAAAAAGAGGTAACAGGATCAGAAACATTCTTATTAACGGTAAACCTTTAAATTATAATAAATATTATAAAATTGTAGCCAATAATTTCATTTTTAACGGGGGAGACGAGTATATCCAGTTTAAAAAAGCAAAAAATATTGTATATTCTCAAGACTGTATTCAGGACTTAATAGTAAAATATATAAAAAATAATTCTCCTCTCGATTTAAAAATTCAGGATAAAATTAATATTATTAAAGAAAATAATGTCAGTGCATCAAATATAATTAACACAAAAGAAAGATTACTTTATGGTACCTAAATTCAAACAAAATAAGTTTTCATATATTATTACAGGGTTTATACTCCTGATTTTAATAAGCCTGTTAAATCCCGGCTGGATGGACAGTTTTTCACCTCTTGCGACACAGTCAAGAGAGTACTATAAAAAAGCAAGAGACCTGCAAAATCATGGAGAATTTAGATCTGCTTACAACACTTACAATAAAATTTCGTCTATGTATTCGGCACATGATATTGTTCTTTTTCAACAGTCAAAATGCGCAGCCGGATTTGGCAACGAGAAAGCAGCTGTAAAAAAACTTAAAGAAATCTTACTTAATCCTAACAGTCCGGTGAGAGACCAGGCAAGCTATAATCTTGGTCAGGCTTATGTGAGAACAGGCAATTATAACAAGGCAGGAAAACAGTTTTTAAAGACAATACAGGAATACCCTTCTACAAATTATGCTGTTGGCAGTTACTATTATCTCGGGAAAATTTATAAGAAAAAAAATCCTGAATTAGCGTTAAAATATTGGACAAATTATATTGCCAAAGCTCCTGATGGGAGGTTTGCACTTGATATAACCAATGAAATAAAATCTTCAAAAATAAAAATAGACAGCAATACAAGAAAATGTATTGGCATAGTTTTGTATCATGACCAGAGATACAAAGATGCCATTAATTTCCTGAACGGAGTCCCCCTGAGAGAAAGCTGGTACTATCTGGCAAAGGCAAACCATGCCACTGGCAACAACGAAAGGGCATTAAATATCCTTAAACAAGGGATCAAATATTACTCAGGCAAACTTGAACAAAGCCAGATAGAAGATGCCATGAACTTATATGTTCAGTTAAATAACAAATCTCAGTCTGACAGCTGGAACGATCTTGCAAATGCAGCCAGAAAGGGGAAAGATTTTGCTTTTTACAGCAAGGCCTTGATTTCTTCAGGTAATACAGCTTTAAGTTTATATGGAAATGTTGTCAGGTATTATCCACACAGCAAATATGCCTCGGAATCCTTATGGAATTTATTCTGGGACAAGTTTAACAGCGGCAATTATTCAGATTCGATAACGCTTGGCAGAAAACATATATATTTGTTCAGAAATACAAAAGCATCACCAAAAATTCTCTTCTGGATGGGAAAATCTTATGAAAAAACAGGGAATATTGCAGTTGCAAAAAGTTATTACAGAAAAACATTATCTGTGTATCCTGATAGTTATTATGCATTCAGAGCTAATGGACGATTAAAAGACCTTAACTCTGATGATGATTCCGGCTGGGAAACAGATAATACCTCTATAATTACCAATAAAGAAGATATTGAAATGCCCTACAGTTATGATGAAATAAGCAATAAATTCAGCCGCCAGCTGGCTGAGATGTTAAGGGCTCAGGACTATGAAACTGCTGTTACACTTACGAAAGACCCGTTTATAAGAAGCTGGATAAACCTGAAAGATGGACTCATATCAAGATCGGTTGTTCTTGCAAGAGACAGTATGAATGAAATAATACCAAAACCTCCTGCTGACGACAAAAGATGGAAGCTTATCTATCCGTTATATTTTGTCGATGAAATCAATGATAATGCAGGCAACAACAATGTTGACCCATATATAATTTTATCCCTGACAAAAGAAGAAAGTCATTTTAATCCCCTTGCAATCAGCTCTTCAAACGCCAGAGGCCTTATGCAGCTACTTCCCGGTACTGCAAAGGATATTGCAAGGTGGGACGGGCTGAACCCGGTTGGCGAATTTGAATTATTTACGCCATCAAAAAATTTAACTCTTGGTTCAGCATATTTTAGACATATTAAGAAAAAATTATATAATAGTTCACTTTATGCCGTAGTCGCATATAACTGTGGTCCCGGAGCTGTCGAAAGATGGCTGTCTGCAAGCCCTCATCAGGATGTTGACCAGTTTGTAGAAAATATCCCTTACAGCCAGACACGAGACTACGTTAAAAAAGTCTACACATCCTACTGGAACTATAAAAGAATATACAAATAATAGAGTTTGTCTACTATAGCGGGAAAATCTGCAAATTTGATCAACATATACATTAAGAATTGTAAATTATTAATATTTTTGCAGACACTTTTTTTTATTCATGAGTTTTAAACTAAATATAAAATCCCACTCTATAAACTCTATAACTTAAAATGCTATTTCTATATCTCGCTATGCGAGATTTTTTCTTTTTAAAAGACCTCTGTATAACTTATACTGAGTTGCAATCAAAACATAACTTATGATAAAATATACCCATGAGATTTGCGGAGAAAGTTTATGGGTAAAAAAATAAAAGATAAAGATAAATTAATAGAACATTTACAGAAATTATTAAGGTT
>Ga0074193_1000299_pt1 | contig 88227 bp, 91 predicted proteins | sample EPASupsiteHSE605_FD_64523 | JGI IMG/M metagenome (GOLD analysis project Ga0074193, IMG submission 64523) | Bioremediated contaminated groundwater from EPA Superfund site, New Mexico - Sample HSE6-05 | ecosystem: Environmental > Aquatic > Deep subsurface > Groundwater > Contaminated ... | reverse complement strand
AGGGTGGGGGTCCGGGGGAGGGAACCCCTTTTTGCAAAAAGGGGTTCCCTCCCCCGGCTCTTCCTCCTTCTCCCCGCTGCGGGGCGCGACATGCAGGGGTTGTACGGGATTATCGGGCATCCGCTTGGGCACACGCTGAGTCCTTTGGTGCACAACTGGGGATTTCGCCGGTTTGGCATCGAGGGGCGCTATGAGGCCTGGGAGACGTTGCCCGGGGATTTGGGGGCGTTCATGGCCCGGGTGCGGGAGACGCCGATAGCCGGGGTGAGCGTCACCATTCCGCACAAGACGGCGGTGATGGCGTATGTGGATGCGGTGACGGAGCTTGGCCGGGCGGCCGGGGCCGTCAATACGCTTTTCTGGCGCAGCGGCGTGTTGTGGGCGGACAACACGGATGTGGAGGGATTTTGCCGCCCGCTGGTGGTCCGGGGCATTGCGCCGCAATCGGCCCTGGTGCTGGGGGCCGGCGGCGCGGCCCGGGCGGCGGTGCTTGGGTTGACGCGGCTTGGCGTTGCCCGGGTGGGCGTGACGGCGCGAACGCTTGCCAAGGCGGCGGCGCTGGCCGGGGAGTTTTCGGCCGAGGCGGTGGCCTGGGAGGATCGGGCCTCGTTTGGGGCGGTGCTGCTGGTCAATGCCACGCCCATGGGCATGGCCGGCCGTTTCGAGAGCGTTTCGCCGTATCCCCGCCAGGCCCTGCGTCCGGGCAATGTGGTTTATGATCTGGTGTATAATCCCCACGCCACCCGGTTTGTCGAGGATGCGACGGAGGCCGGGGCCTGCGTCGTGCCGGGCGTGGAGATGTTTTTGTATCAGGCGGTGGAGCAGTTCCGGTTATGGACGGGGCGGGTGCTGCCTGACGAGGAATTGCGGCCGTTGCTTCTGGAGGCGCTGTACGGCTCCTGAGCGATGGCCGCGGCCGGGGGGAGTGCGGGACGTTTGGCCGTTTTGGCCGGTTGCCTATGAAAGAAAGTGATCTGTATCCGCCGCTTAAACGGTTCCTGGAGTCGCAGGGCTACGTCGTCAAGTCGGAAATAGGCGCGTGCGATGTCGTGGCGGTTCGCGGCGAGGAAGCGCCGCTGGTCGTCGAGTTGAAGGTGTCGCTTACTATCGAGGTGGTGCTCCAGGCCGTCGACAGACTGTCCCTGACGTCCAAGGTCTACATCGGCATCCCCGCCGACAACCGCATGGCGGCCAAACGGCGCGGGCGCGTCGTCAAGCTGCTCAGGATGCTCGGGCTGGGGTTGGTGCTGCTTTCCCCGGACCAGGCGGCGGGAACGGCCATGGTCCTGCTTGATCCCGGCGAATATCGCCCCCGCAAATCCGCCCGCCGCCAGGAACGCCTGCTCGGGGAGTTCTCGCGCCGGGTCGGCGACCCGAACCAGGGCGGTTCGCCGACCCGGCGGATCGTGACGGCCTACCGGCAACGGGCGGTGGCCATTGCCCGGTATCTCCACCAGAACGGCCCCTCCAAGGCCCAGGCGCTGTCCCGGGCGCTGAACGATCCACAGGCCCGGGGCATCGTGTACAAGGACGTCTATGGCTGGTTCGAGCGGGTTGGGCGGGGGGTCTATGCCCTTTCGCCCCGGGGGGCGCGCGACCTGCCGGAGTGGCTGGAGAAGTGCGAATTTTTCGATCCGGCCTGAATGCCGCCTTGGGCGGCCCGTAAAGAAGACCCAAGGACGGGGGGCCCGGGTTGTCCGGAAGGCGGATTTGTGCGAGAATAAAAGCATCTCTCCGAATGCCCGCCGCCTGGAGCTGCATGCCCGGGTTCTTGTCCAGTCTTCCGCAGCGACCATGCTCCCCTGGCCCGGGCTAAACCTGTATGCCGCCAAACGTGCCGGGCGAAACCGCGTCGTTTGCCAGGGCGGGGGTCCCCGGCGGGGACGAAGGCGAGAAAGGGGAGGCGACCGTATGATGGACGCTCTGCGCAGCCTGCTGCATTTTTTCGAGGTCGTGGGCCAGTTCATGGCCGTGGTCCTGGGCGTGGCCCTGGTGGCGGGCGTGGCCGGGTTTGCCTGGCTCGGCATGGTCAGCCGCCGTATGCCGCCGTCGGCGTCGCCCACCGGCGGACCGCTTCGGGCCGACGGGCAGCGGCCCAACTGGGTTTCCACCACGGCCCGGCGGGGCGATCCGCTGCATTACATCGCCCCGCGCCCGTGCGCCGAAAACCCTGTGGCGGCCATCCGCCGGCATCTGGAGCAGGGGAAGTTCACGGTGGCGGCGGCCACGGACCGTTATATCCACGCCACCCAGTCCTCGACCCGGTTCGGCTTTGTGGACGACGTCGAGTTTCTTTTCGATCCGGCGGCCGGCCTGCTGCATGCCCGCAGCGCCTCGCGGGTGGGCGTCAGCGATTTCGGCGTCAACCGCCGTCGGCTGGAGGCCGTTTTTCAGGCTGTCGGACTGTAGGCTAAGCCTCCACCCTCTTGTTCTGTCTGGCCCAAACGGCGCGACGGCCTGCATGGTGTTGTTGCCACGTAGCGTGGCTTATCCCGTCATCGAAATGCCAGAATCATCGAAGGATGCCAAAGTCATGACGAAGATTTTCGGATATGACATCGAGGCAATGTGGGAACACGAGAATGGATTCTACCTCACCAGCGATGTCTCTCGTATTGGAAAATTGCTTGCCCACTACGAGTTGTACAAACGCATAACGGACCTGCCGGGGCACGTGGTCGAGTTAGGGGTGTTCAAAGGAGCCTCCCTTATTCGTTTCGCCACGTTCATGGCCTTGATGGAGTCGCCGTTCTCAAGGAAAATTATCGGATTCGACATGTTCGGCGAGTTTCCGGTCAGCGGGGATTCCCTGGATCAAGCCTTCGCGAAAGGCTGGCAGGCCGGTCTGGGCAACGGCATCCCGAAGTCCGATCTGGAACAATGTCTCCAGTACAAGGGGGCTCGATCATATGAGCTCGTAGGCGGCGACATCAACCAGACCTTGCCGGAATATGTTCAAAGAAATCCGGCATTGAAGGTGGCCTTGCTCCATATAGACACGGACCTTTACGAACCGGCCCGCACCGGGCTCAACCTGCTGTGGGACAGGGTTGTTCCGGGCGGTCTGCTGGTGCTGGACGACTATGGCACGGAAGCCGGCGGAACCCGCGCGGTGGATGAGTTTTTCTCCGGGCAAGAGGTGAGCGTCAGGAAACTTTCCATCTCCCATGCCTGCCCCTCTTATATAATCAAACGGTAAACGCGGTCTCAATCTGGCAGATTGGCCACGAGCATACGACTTCTTCCGCTTCTTGCGTGGAGAGTCCGGTAGTTGGCCAGGGCGGCGCAGGCGCTGTTGGTGCCACGCCTGTCCGCAAGCCGCGTCACCCAGGCGTCGGCCGCGCCGCCGCCAAGCGGCGCATGCCCGAACTTGATGGCCGCCTGCCCTCTCCTTGCATCGCTTCTTCTACTCTCTGCGGATGGTGAGCTGGGAGCCGGCCTGGAGCGCGCCCGCGCTTTTCATGTTGTTCCAGGCCATGAGCGAGGACGGTTCCACATTGAATTTTTTGGCGATGCCCCAGACGGTTTCGCCGGGGCCGACCTTGTAGTTGACGGCCTTGGCGGCCGGGGGGGCGGCGGCGGTCCTGGCCGGCGGCGTCTGGGCCTGGGCCACGGCCTTGGTCGTCCCGGCGGGCTGGGCCAGGGGGGTCGGGATGCGGGCCGGTTGTTTGGCCGGCTCCCGGGAGGCTGTGGCCACCGGGGCCGGCGCGGCCTTGCCGGGGATGGCCAGCTTGTCGCCGGGACGCAGCGTTGCGGCCTGCTTGTTGGCGGCGGCAAATTCCCTGGGGTCCAGGGACAGGCTGCGGGCGATGGAGGAAAGGGTGTCGCCGGGCCTGACCACGTAGGAGCCGCCGGCCGGAGCCTGGGCCAGTTGCGGGGCCTGGGGTTGCGGCGCGCCCTTGGCGGGCGGCGCGGCTTTGCCGGGCTTGGCCGGAATGGCGAGGGTCTTGCCGGCGATCAGGTCCTTGCCCGAGCGCAGGCCGTTGGCGGCCAGCAGGTCCTGGGCGTCGATGCCGTACCGGTCGGCGATGGCGGACGCGGTTTCGCCGCGTTTGACCGTGTGGGAGCCGGCCGGTCCGGCCGGCGCGGCAAACGGCGTCGGTTTGCCGCTGGCCACGGCCACCGGGGCCGGGGCGGCGCCGGGGATGTTCAGCCACGTGCCAAGCGTCAGCCGGCCGGCGCGCTTCATGTTGTTGGCGGCCATGAGGTCTTTGGCGGAAACGCCGTAGCGTTTGGCCACGCTGGCGATGGTGTCGCCCTTGTTGACGCGGTAGCGCTGGGTTTTGTTGTTGGCGGCGGTCTGGGTGGGGGCGCAGGCGGCCGGGCCTTCGGCCAGGGCGGTGTTGTCCACGCTGAAGGCGCTTAAGGCCACGCGCACGCTTTGCCCGGGCGGCAGCGTCTCGGGCAGGGAGGCGTTTAACTGGCGCAGTTCGGCCACGGGCATGCCGGCCTTGCGGGCGAGCATCCACCAGGTGTCGCCGGCCTGGGCGGTCATGGTCTGGACGCCGCCGGAGGGATAGTTGCCGGGATTTTTGAGATAGGCCAGGGCGATCTGTTCCTTGGCCACGGGCACGTAGACATTGACGGTGGCGTCGGGCGGGCTCACCTGCCGGCGAAATCCCGGGTTGTATTCCCGGAACTGTTCCCAGCTCATGCTGCAGGCCTGGGCCAGGGCCAGCAGGTCGGTGCCGCCCGGGGCGGGCAGTTCCTTGAGGTTGGGGCCGGCCTGCCAGTTGACCTTTTTAAAGCCCAGGGCTTCGAGGTTCTGGAAAATCTTGAGCACGGCCAGGAATTTTGGCACGTAGTGGCGGGTTTCTTCCTTGAGGAGCCTGGGGTCCTTGGCGATGTCGAAGAAGTCGCATTGGCCGCTTGAAGCCATGACCCGGGAGATTTTGCCTTCGCCGGCGTTGTAGGCGGCCAGGGCCAGATGCCAGTCGCCGAACATCTGGTAGAGCTTGGTCAGATATTTGGCGGCGGCCACCGTGGATTTGTAGGGATCGCGGCGTTCGTCCACCCACCAGTCCACAGTGAGGCCGAAGCGGCGGCCGGTATAGGGCATGAACTGCCACATGCCGCCTGCGCCCACGGGCGAATAGGCCATGGTGCTGTAGCCGGATTCGATAAACGGCAGGGCGATGAGGTCCGGGGGCAGGTTGTAGCTGGCCAGCACCGCCCGGACATAGGGCAGATGGGGTTCGGCCCGTTCCAGCCATTTCGTCATGGAGCCGCGCTTGTCTATGGAGAAATACTGCAGGAACATCTGGACTTCCTCGTTGTCCTTGACGTCGAGGTCGAACTGGATGGACCCGCGCGAGGCCAGGGCCTGCTTTTCCTGCTGGGTCAGCGGCCGTCCGCGTTTGAGGTCCTGCAGGATCTTCGAGGTATCCCAGAGTTCCGGCTCCAGGTTGGCCTTCATGTCGGCATTGTTTTTTTCGTATTGCTGGCTGGCGCAGCCGGCGAGAAGCAGGAAAAGCGGCAGGAAGGCAGGCAGCAGGTATCGGGTCATGCATTGTCTCCGCATGGAAAAGACCGGAGGCGGCAGGAGCGCCCCGAGGAGGTCGTCAGCGTAAAATTGAACGATATCGATTGGTTAACAGTAAGCTCTTTTTAGTCCAAAGGGGGCGAAAGCGCAAGGGAAAAAAAGACTTGTGGTCGCGGCCGGTTTGGGCCACCAAGGGGCATGCCCCAACATGACCGTCTCCGCCGGCCGGCGCCTGCGCGCCGTGATGCCGACGCGTCCCAGGCCCTGCCAGAAGATTTGTTGCCCGGCCGCAAGCCCGTGCGCGAGTGCATCGTCGAACGCCCGGGCACCGTGGACGACGTGCTGCTGCGCCAGGGGCTTCGCGGGTCGGACGTGGACGCCATTGTCGCGGCCGCAACGGCGGCCGGCGTGCGCTACCGGTTCGTGCCGGCGGCGGATCTGGACCGGCTTTTCCCCGGCAACCACCAGGGCGTGCTGGCCCGGCTGGTGTCCGGCGAACTGTCCACCCTGGAAAGCGTGCTGGCCGCGACCAAGGATGCCCCCCTGCCCGTGGCCCTGGCCCTTGACCGGGTGCAGGACCCCGGCAATGTCGGGGCGCTGGCCCGCACGCTTTACGCCCTGGGCGGCGGCGGCATCATCCTGCCCAAACATGAAGGCGCGCGCCTGGGACCGGGCGCGGCCAAGGCTTCGGCCGGCACCCTGGCCCGGCTGCCCGTGGCCAAGGTGTCCAACCTGTCGCGGGCGCTGGAGCAGGCGGCGGAGGCCGGGTTCACGATCGTCGGCGCGGCCGGCGATGCGGGAGCGGTCAACGCCCTGGCCGCCACGCCGGAATTTCCCCTGGTCCTGGTCCTTGGCAACGAGGACGAAGGCATCCGCCAAGGCGTCAAAAAACGCTGTCAGGCGCTTTATCGCATTCCCCAGGCCCGGCCCATCGATTCCCTCAACGTGGCCCAGGCCGGGGCCATCATCCTGGGGCGTCTGGCCGGTCTCGGGCCGGCCGGGCGGTAGCGCGGCGTTGCTGGAACGCAGGCGTCCGGCTTCCTGAAAAATAATTACGGATTGCAGGCGTCTTCCTCGCCATCCGGACGGGGGGGCGGCCGGCGGGGCTACTCCTCCAGGCAGGCCGCCCTGGCGGCGCGCCGGGGGCGGGTCACGCTCCAGGGGGCTTCCCAGTCCGGCGGGGCGCAGTAGGCCGCCTCGGGCAGGGTCACCCGCCAGGCGTGCAGCCGCATGGGCGGCCCGCCGCCGCCGTATTTGGCGTCGCCGACGATGGGGTAGCCCCGGGAGGCGAGCTGGGCGCGGATCTGATGGGTGCGCCCGGTTTCCAGGCGCACCTCCAGCAGGCTGGCCGTCCCGGCCGTGCCCAGAAGCCGCGCCCGGGCCACGGCCTCCTTGCCGCTTTGGCCGCTTTGGACGATCTCCCGGCCGGGGCCGCCGGTCTTTTCGAGCACATCGCGCAGTTTAACCCACTCGTTTTCCTCGCCAAGCAGCCAGCGTCCCCATACCCAGGCGAAATAGTCCTTGCGGGCCTCGCCGGAAAGCATGGCGTCGTGGATGCGGCGCAGCATACGGTAGCTTTTGGCCACAAGCACGAGGCCGGTGGTGTCGCGGTCCAGGCGATGGGCCGGGGTCGGGCGGAAGGGGGCGTCGGGGCAGTGGGCGGCCAGCAGGCTGGTCAGGGCGAAGGGATGGCCGGAACCGGGATGCACCGGCAGCCCGGCCGGTTTGACCACCACCAGCAACTCGTCGTCCTCGTGCAGGATGTCCAGGTCCGGGAGCTCCGGGGCATGGCGCGCCGGCCTGTCCGGCTGCCGCGTCCCGCGTCCCTGGGCCGGCTTGCCCGGTTTCCCCGGTTTGGCGGACACGGCCGAAACCACGGCCTGGATGGGCAACCCCGCGCCTTCCGGATCGTAGGGCGGCACGCGCACGATCTGGCCCAGGCCCACCCGGTCGAAGGGCTTGCAGCGTTTGCCGTCCAGGCGGACCTGCCCGGTGCGGATGAAGCGTTGCAGCGCGGCCGGGGGCAGGGAACTTCCCAGCCGCCGCGACAGGTATTGCAGCAGTTTCTGGCCGGCCTCTTCGGCCGTGACGGTGAGATTCTGGACCGGGGTTTTCATAGGCCGCAACGGCAAAAGGTTCATGGCGTCAACAGCAACACATCGGCGGCCACCGCGGCATCCCCCGCGCCTCCGGCGGCCGGGAGGGGATCATCCCCTCCCGGACCCTCCCGGACGGAAAGGCAGGACAAAGGCCGGCATTCATGGCTCTGGCGCCCATCTTGCCCGTCTTCACCGAACTTCCGTGCCCATCCGCCGTCCCTTCCCACCTTTGACCCCTTTATCCAGAGGGTCCGGGGGCGTTCACGGAACAGCCGCTCTGAATCGTCCCAGCGGCTTCCTGCGTCCGGCTGCAACCGCGCCGCTCCCCTTCACCCCCTTTGTCCAGGGGGTCCGGGGGGGATGATCCCCCCCGGCCGCCGGAGGCATCCTTTCCCCTCGTTGCTTCCCCTTCGCGTCAACCGCAATTGTGAACAGGCCTAGGGCGCGAGTTTGAAGCGGCCGGAATCGACGATGAGCATAATCAGCGAATCCGGGCCCAGGCCGTTATGATCCTGGGCGGTCATGTTGTAGACGCCGGAGACGCCGACCACGTTTTGCAGTTTGGCCAGAGCGTCGCGCAGGGCTTCGGGGTCGGCCTTGCCGGCCTTTTCCAGACCGGCGCGCAGCAGGGTCAGGGCGTCGTAGGCGTAGCCGGAGTGGGTGTTGAGCGGGAATTTCTCCTGGATGCCGGTATCCTTGTAGGACTTGACGAAGGATTCGATGACGATTTTCTGGGGGTCCTCGTCGGGCAGGGATTCCGGGGCCATGAGCTTGGTGCCGGGCATGACCGTGCCGCCGGCGGCCTCGCCGGCCAGTTCCAGGTAGCTGGGGCCGGGCTGGCCGTGGCACTGGATCAGCAGCGGCCGGTCGCCGGGCAGGGCGGCGAAATTCTTGGCCGCAATGGAGCCGGCCGGTCCGATGGTCCAGACCACGGCGGCCTGGGGCTTGGCGGCCTGGAGCTTGAAGGCCTGGGCCGAGAAGTCCGTGCCCTTGGGATCGAAGCTCTCCTCGGCAATGATCTCGATGCCGTATTTGGCGGCGTTTTCCTTGAGATCGTTCATGCCGTCCTGGCCGAAGGCGTCCTTGGAATAGAGCACCGCGATCCTGGCGATGTTCTTGCCCCTGAGGTATTCGTAGATCTTGGCCACGGCCGTGGCGGTGCGCTGCGGGGCCTTGAACGTCCAGTCGAAGGAGCCGAATTTGCCGCCGGCGACGACGGCGTCGCCGCCCACGGTCATGATGACCGGGACATGCTTTTCCTCGGTGTACTTTTTGACGGCCAGCCCCTCGCCGGTGGAGGTGGGGCCGATGATCGCCAGCGCCTTGTCGCCTTCGACAAGCTGCCGGGCCTGGCGCAGGGCCACGTCCGGGGAGGATTCGGTGTCGTAGCTGACGAGTTTGACGGGCCGGCCGAGCACGCCGCCCATATCGTTGAGCTGCTTGACGGTCATCTCCGCCACGAGCCTGCTTGGGGTGCCGACCACGGCGGCCGGGCCGGACTGGGCGAACAGGCCGCCGATGACGATGGGATCGCCGGCCGGCTGCTGGGCCAGGGCGGGGACGGCGGGACAAAGGAGCAGCGCTGCCAGGAGCAGCAGGGTTTTGGCCATGGGGGAGCCTCCGGTGCGGATTGGTCTTGGCGAAGCCGACAAGGATTTTTTACCGTATCGGGGGGCGTTGTAAATCATTTTCGGCGCAGGGCGGTCAGCGGGCGGCGCGCCAATAGCCGACGAGCAGCGCCGCGCCGAGCAGCAGGCCGTTGACTAGGGTGCGGGCCTCGCCAAGGACCGACAGCCAGCCCATGGCCGTCTCCAGGACAAGGGCGGCGACAAGGGGGCGCAGCAGGTTGCCCGGACCGCCGATGACCAGGAAGAGCAGGGCCTTGAGCGACAGCTCCAGATGGAACTGCTCGGGGCTGATAAAGCCGGTGTAATGGCCGTGGATCACCCCGGCGGCGGCCGACAGCCCGCCGCCAAGCCCGAAGGACACGGCCCGGGTGGCCGGCCGGTCGATGCCCAGGCTCGAGGCGGCATGGCGGTCGTCGCGGCAGGCGGCCAGGGCCCGGCCGGGCCGGCTGTCGCGAAGCGTCAGGAAGAGGTAGGCCCCGAGGGCCAGCAGGCCGGTAAACAGGAAAAAGGTCAGCCGGTCGCCGCCGAGGTCCCCGACAAACGGCAGGTGCAGCTTGTGCTCGACCATGAGCCCGGCCGAGCCGCCGGTGAGGCCTTCCACGGTCAGCACCAGATTGGTGAACACCAGCGACACGCACAGCGTGGCCATGGCCAGGAAGCCCTCGCCAAGCCGCTCCATGGGCCGGCTGACCAGGGCGGCCACAAGCCCCGTGCCGAGGACGACCGCCGGAACGATGGCCAGGGTGGCCTCCGGGAACCGGGCGTGCAGCAGCACCGAGCCGTAGGCGCCAAGGCCGGCAAAAGCGGCCTGGGCCAGCGATATCTGGCCGCCAAGGCCCAGGCAGAAATTGAGCGCCAGGACGTTTGCCGCCAGAAACAGGTGCTGGTTGACGGCCAGCAGATGGAAGCCCGGGGTGAAAAGGCCCACTGCCGCGAGTGCGCCGAAAAAGAGCGTCAGGGAGGTTGGGCGGGCAACGGCCATGGCTCAGGGTCGGTCCGTTTCCTGCTGCCGGGGGGCGGCCACGAGCAGGAGGATGATCAGGACGTAGATGGCGGTTTCCTTCACTTCCCCGGACAGCAGCAGGACCAGGGCCGCTTCGGCCAGCCCCAGGGCCAGTCCGCCGGCAAAAACCCGGCCCAGGGACGTATAGCCGCCGATGGTGGCGGCGGCAAAGCCTTTGAGGCCGAGCCCCAGGCCCATATCGTAGCGAAGCCCGGTCTGGGGCCCGACCGCCAGGGCGGCCAGCGAGGCCAGCACCCCGGCCAGGGCGAACGACAGGGAATGGCAGAACACGGGATCGACGCCCTGCAACCGGGCGGCAACGGCGTTTTGCGAGGTGGCCCGCAGGGCCCGGCCGATGCGGGTGCGGTTTACAAACAGGCCCAGGACAACCATGGCGCATACGGCCAGGGCCAGGGCGGTGGCCGTGTCGCGTCCCAGAAACAGCGGTCCCAGGCGGATGTCGGGCAGGGGCAGCAGGCGCGGCGGCATGAGCGGATTCTTGCCCCAGGCCAGGATGGCCACGCCCTGGAAGACGAGGCTTGCCGCCACCGTCAGCATGAGCTGGCGCAGCGGCGAGGCGCGAAGGGTCAGTCCCAGAGTGGTGGCGAAAAGCGCCCGGCCAAGCAGGAAGCCGATCAGGGCGGCGGCCAGCAGGGCCAGGGCCGGGGAAAGGCGCATGACTCCGGCCAGACTGGCGACGACCAGCCCGCCAAGGAGCAGCAGTTCGCCCTGGGCGAAGTTGATGAGCCGGCTGGCGGAAAAGATCAGGGAAAAGCCCAGGGCCATGATGCCGTAGACGGCCCCCAGGGCCAGTCCCGAATTGACGATCTGGGCCAGATACAAGGCGAACAAGGCTACCTCTGCAAAACGCCCGGAAGGCGTGCGGCAAAAAAACGGGGGAACCGCCGCACATTGCGGTTCCCCCGTCGTGACGTCAAGAGGGCAGGCGTTATTCGGCGCTGTTGTCGATGCCGAACTCGCCGGGCTGGCCCATGGCCGAGTTGTCGATCTTGTAGGACAGCACGATGGTGCGGCGGGCGCTGGTGCCGGTCGCGCCCGGCCAGGTGTTGATGCACACCACCAGTTCCTTGCCGCCGTCGTTGTCGATGTCGGCCAGGGCGTAGCCGGTGATGGTGCCCTTGATGCGCCGGGTCTTCCACAGGAGGTTCATGCCCACGCCGTCCCAGTAGAGGGAGTGGATCTCGCCCTGGGAGAAGGTGCGGAAGGTCTCGAAGAACTGGGCGGCCAGCGAGATGTTCTTGCTGACCAGCACTTCGTAGCGGTCGTCCTTGTCCAGGTTGGCCACGATCATGGGCATCGGGATGTAATAGTAGGTCCAGAGGTAGTCGGACTTGGGTTTGTCCATGGGGGCCATGAGCGGGTCGTATTCCAGGCCGATGGCCGAGCCGCAGTACTGCTCCTCGGTGGCGGCCACACGTTCGCCCTTGGCGGTGAAGACCACCAGATGGTCCTGGTCGTCGTTTATGAGGACCTTGTAGCCGCTTTTTTCCGGCAGATAGGCGAAGTTGAACGGGTTGGCCTTGTTCGGCAGGCTAAGCCGCGTGGACAGCTGGGGCTGGCCGCCGGAGAAGATGACGTTGTGCACGCCCGAGACGAACAGTTCCTTGGGTTCGCCCTTGGAGCCGACAAGCTGGCGGGTGAAATCGGGCGGCACGGCAGCCACGTTCAGGTACAGCTTGATGTCCTTGTAGAGCTGGCGCAGCTGGTTGCCCTCGAGGCCGAGGACCATGGAGCGCGGTTCCTTGAAGTAGCTGGCCGAGACGATGATTTCGGCCTTGCCGTCGCCGTTGATGTCAAGGGTGCTCACGTTTAAGAGCTTGAGGTTGGGGGCGACCTCGTACCGGGTGATGGGCATGAGCTGGCGGTCTTTGTAGGCGAAGGTCTCGATGGAGTGCTGGGCCAGGATGACCACTTCGTTTTGCCCGTCGGCGTTGATGTCGGCAATGGAGATGCCGGCGGAAACGATGGGCATGGACTGGCTGCGCCACACGCCCGGGGTGTCGGAGGGGCCGGCGTAGCGGAAGCTCGGGTTGAGATAGGCTTTCTGGTTTTCGCTGGTCTGGTTGACCACGAAATCGGGATTGAGCTGGTTGATGGTCTCCCCGCCGCCGGCCTTGGCCGACCCGGGAGCGGCCGGGCGCTGGAAGATCTCGTTGTTCAGGGACTGGGCCGTGCGCTCCATGGCCGGGATGAGATCGGCGATCTTGGCGTTAAGCGACTTGGGCCACTTCTTGCCGTCCTTGCCGACAACCATGATGTCGACGCTGGCCTGCTCGCCGGACACGGTCAGGGAGCCGTAGGCCAGATAATCCGCGCCGACGCCGGCAAGCACGCTGCGGGCGTCGGATTCGGAGGCCGGGGCCTTGGCGAGCCTGGCTCCGGCCTTGGATTTGTCGATGGGGGCCAGATGCCCGGGCCAGTTCATGCGCGATTCGAGCATGCTCTGCACGCCCTGGCTCAGATACTGGTATTTTTCGGGGCCGTGCACGGTAAACGGGGCCACGGCGAAGGTCTTGACTTCGGCGGCCAGGGCGGTCGCCGGCAGGCACGTGAGTGCCGCGACCAGCAGGACGAGGCGGCGCAAAAGCATCATAAGGGGTTCCTCCGGGTCCGCTTGGGACCGTGTTGTCCGGGGACGTGGCGGCGATATGGCAGCCGGTTCGCCGCGAGGCCCTGCATTACTATCAAATACGCCGGGGGTGCAAGGCCCGCCGCCGCTCTTTTCCGCCCGGGCGGGGGAATGGCCGGGGCCGCCCGGTCCGGACAGTCCGCCCGGGATGCCGTCATGTCGGAAACCGGGGCCAGCGGTTACAACATGCCGGGCAATCCGCCGCAAGGCTTCGCCTGTGACCCAAACGTCGCAAAAAAACCATCCGCTCCCTCTTGCCAGCAGCGGGCTGCGGCGCTAGACGCCTCCCCGCAATGCAGAAAGAATGTGTCCTGGGTCGATCCGCCCGCGTGGCGTCGCTGGCCCTCCTGGCTCTGCTTTTTGCGGCTTCGTCCGCATTTTCCGGCCCGCCGGATGCCGCTCCCGATATCGTCGTCGACGCCGCCAGGAGCCTTCGCCCGACCGGGCGCGGGCAGCTTGGCATCAACATCGATTATTTTCTCGACGCCGACAGCAACCGCCGGCCCGGGGCGCGTCCCCTGGCCCGGGCCATTCTCGACATGGGCGTCGGCAGCCTGCGCTACCCCGGCGGCGAAAAATCCGACGGCGTCCTGTGGGCCGCCCCGCCGTTTTTCCGCAAGGCCGGGCCGGTCCTGGTCCGCCAGGGCCCGGGCGAATGGCCGTCCAATGACCTGCGCGTCTACAATCTGGCCCAAAAGCGCTTCATCAAAAATCCCCTTGACCTCGATGCCTTCATCCGCCTGTGCCGGGCCACCGGCGCGGAGCCGGTCCTTGTCGTGCCCTACGACGCCATGTACCGTCCGCCGGCCCCGGGCGGCAGTGCGCCGGATCTGGCCACGTTGCTGCAAAATGCCGTCTCCCTGGTGCGCCACGCCAACATCGAGCGCGGCTACGGCGTCAAATATTGGGAGATCGGCAACGAACCCCATTTCTACGTCTACAACGGCGGGGCCCGGGCCGCGGACTACGCCCGCGATCTCGTCATCTTCGCCTCGGCCATGAAGGGCGTGGACCCGGCCATCCGCATCGGGGCGGCCGGTCCGGTGGCCACCGACGGCGTGGGCGCTCTGGACAACCTGAGCGGCGACCCGACCCCCTGGTGGAAGCCTGTTTTCGAACAGGCGGCGGGCAGCATCGACTTCATCGCCGTCCACGAATACCCCTGCTACGAATGGTTCAATTACGACACCTACCGCACAACGCCCGTCAAGATGCAGGGAGTCGACGCCATCGAGGCCGCCGCCAACAAATACGGCCCGCCGGGATTGGCCGGACGGCTGCGCTACCTGCTCACCGAGGTCAATTCCGCCGACTGGTACGCCCATCCCCAAAACCTCGGCTGGAAACACGAAAACACCCTTGGCCACGGCCTGGTCCTGTTTGACATGCTGGCCCAGGCCGTGGCCGACCCCCGCATCGTCACCACCCAGATCTGGACCACCCGCTGGCTCGGCAACGACGCCAGTCCCGAACTCTGGGACGCGCTGGACAACCAGAACCGCCTGCTCCCTACCGGCGCCGCCCTCAAGCTCCTGGCCGACCGGCTTCCCGGCGGCCAGCTCGTCCCCGCCTCCGACGCCCCGGGCGTGCGCGCCGTCGCCATCCGCAACCACCAGACCCTCACCCTCTACCTCATCAACAAGGATACCGCCCGGGACGTGGCCGTGCGCATCGACGGCGGCCGCCCCGGTCCCGCCGCCGCCCGGACCGTCTGGGCCGGCTCAGGCCCCAATGACCATCATCCCGTCCTGCGCCAGGAATCCCCCGTCCCCATCGTCGGCAGGACGCTGCGCGTGGCGTTGCCGGCCGTGTCCCTCACCGTGCTGACGCTGCCTTGCACTTCCGCCGGCCGGGGATCTGCCCCGAAGTTTGCCGGGGCTGCGCGCCCCAGACCCCGGCAGGGCGCCGCCCTGCACCCGCCGGGGGGATGATCCCCCCGGACCCCTGCGCCGGCTTTGGCGGGCGGGAAGGCACGGGCGGGCGGGGTCGCGGCTTCCTGTCCTCCCTTGGCGCAAAAGCGGCGGATTTCGCTGCCGGCCTTGCCGACAGCGAAATCCGCCGCTTTTCCCGTCCGTGGACTCTACCCACGGAACAGCCAGGACAGCTCTCTTCCCGCCTTTACCCCCCCTTTATCCAGGGGGTCCGGGGGGGATGATCCCCCCCGGCCGCCGGAGGCATCTTCCTCTCTTCTCTTCTCTACTCTTCCCTACTCTTCTCTACTGTTCCTCCGCCACTGTCGCCGCAGTGCGGCGGTGGCGGAGGTATTCGACGACGCCGGGCAGGACGGAGATGATGATGATGGCGACGATGACGATGCTGAAGTTGCGTTTGATAAACGGCAGGTTGCCGAAGAAGAAGCCGGAGTAGACGAACAGTGCGACCCAGAGGACGGCCCCGACGATGTTGTAGGCCTGGAATTTCGGGTAGGTCATGCGGGCGATGCCGGCCACGAACGGGGCGAAGGTGCGCACGATGGGCACGAACCGGGCCAGGATGATGGTTTTCCCGCCGTGTTTCTCGTAGAAGGCGTGGGCTTTGAGCAGGTGTTCCTTTTTGAAGAACCGGCTTTCGCGTTCAAAGACGGCCGGCCCCAGTCGGCGGCCGATCCAGTAGTTGACGTTGTCGCCGATAAAGGCTGCGGCGATGAGCAGGCCGGCGAGGAGGTGGGGATCGAGGACGCTTCCGGCCGAGAGCGCGCCGGCGGCGAACAGCAGCGAGTCGCCGGGCAGAAACGGGGTGACCACGAAGCCGGTTTCGCAAAAAATGATAAGAAACAGGATGGCGTAGGTCCACAGGCCGTAGTCGGCGGCGATGGCGTTCAAGTATTTGTCGACGTGCAGCACGACGTCGATGCAATGCAGAAGAAATTCCATGGCGGCTCCTTGTCGGGTTAAGGGGAGGCGGCCAGTACGTATGCATGGCTGTGGGCTTTGGCAAGGGATTTGTGTTTTCCGACTATAGCGGCGGGACTTCCCAAGGGGCGGCCGGCGGGATAGGTTGGGCCATGCCGTTTTCCGACCCTGATCCCCGCAGCGGGGAGTCCGCCCGGACGTCCGGCCGATCGTTTCGGCTGGTGTGCGCCGGGGAGGACATGCCGCTTGTCGAGGCGCTGCTTGCCGCCACGGGCCATCGTGCCGTGGCCGAACCTTTTTCGGGCTGGTGCCGGCGCATCGTCGAGGAGCCGGTGGCTCTCGGCGCGTCGCTGGCGGCCCGTTTCGGCTATATCCATATTCAGGACCGTTCGTCCATGCTGCCGCCGCTGCTGCTTGACCCGCCGGCCGGGGCCCGGGTGCTCGACATGTGTGCGGCTCCGGGCGGCAAGACGGGATTTCTGGCCCAGCTTGTCGGGCCGTCGGGCTTTGTGCTTGGCAACGAGCCGTCGCCGGACCGGCTGGCCACGCTGCGGCAGACGCTTTTCCGGGAAAATCTGGCCAACACGGCCACGTGTTCCAAGGCCGATCTGGCGGGCTGGTTGCCCGAGGCCTCGTTTACCCATATTCTGCTTGACCCGCCGTGCAGCGGCTGGGGGACTCTCGACAAACATCCCCAGGCCGCCAAAATCTGGAGCGGAGAGAAGGTCGCGCCGCTGGTGGCGCTCCAGCGCAGGCTGCTGGCCACGGCGGCCTCGCTGCTGGCCCCGGGCGGGCGGCTGCTGTATTCCACCTGCACCACCAACGTGGCGGAAAACGAGGACCAGACGCGGTTTGCCCTGGACCATCTGCCGCTTGCCGCCGTGCCGCTTGCGCCGCCGGCCGGGTTTGTTTTCGAGCAGCCGCACCGGCCGGATATTTCGGGGGTGCTCCGGGTGGACAGCCGGGCATCGGCGGCCCAGGGGTTTTACATGGCCCTTTTCGAGAAGCCGGCGGGCGGCGGGGCCGGGGATGCGCAACCCGGGGAACTGCCCGGGACGCCGGTGCCGGAAGGGGCGGTCCGGGCGGCGGGTTGCGATCCGTCGGGGCTGCCGCCCGGGGCGGTCCGGGCATTTGGCGACAAGGCGTTTTTCCTGCATGAAGGCGCACGGATGCTGCCGCCGGGCCTGCGCTACCAGGGCCATGCCGTGGGCGCGTTCCGGTCCGGGGTGTTCCGGCCCCATGCCCGGGCCCGGCTCCTGATGCCGGCGTATGGGGCGGGGGCGGGGTTGAACGAGGAGGAGCTTTGCCGTATCGAGGCGCTCCTGACCGGCCAGAGTCTGTCTCTGGACGGGGCGTCGGCGCGGCCGGGGCTTTTTTACCGGGGGTTGGCGCTGGGGTTTTTAGCCCGCAAAGGATCGCGGGTCCTGTGGTCGGACAGGTAACACGACGTTTGATCTGGAGGGTGCATGCACGGGAGTGATCGCAAACTGGCGCGGCTTTTTCATCCGCAGACGGGCAGGGCGGTGATTGCGCCTCTGGACCACGGGGTTATGGAGGGGATGCTTTCGGGGCTTGAGGAGTTGCCGCGACTGCTGGAGATGGTCGGGGAATTTCCCGTGCAGGGGGTCATGCTCAACAAGGGGGCGCTGCGGGCCTATCTGCAGGACGTGCCGCTTTTCGCCATGGCCGTGGCCCAGCTTTCGGGCGGCACGCGCCACTGTCTGCCGCCGTATGCCCGAAGCCTCATGTGCGGCGCGGTCGAGGGGCTGCGGCTCGGCGCGGACATGGTGGCGGTGCAGGTCAACATTGCCAACGAGATGGAAGACCGGATGCTGGCCGACATGGGGGCCGTCATCGACGAGGCCCATGGGCTGGGGACGCCGGTTCTGGCCCTGATCGCGCCCAAGGGCGACCGGGTGGTCAACGAGATGGACCCGAGCCTGATCAACCACTGCATCCGGCTTGGGGCCGAACTTGGGGCGGACGTGACGGGCGTGCCGTATTCCGGCGATGCCCGCAGTTTCGGCCGGGCTGTTGCCTCGTCGTCGTGTCCGGTGCTGGTGACGGGCGGCCCGTCGCGGGCGGATTTCAAGAGTTTTGCCGCCATGGTGGCGGACGCCCTGGCAGCCGGGGCGGCCGGCACGTGCATCGGGCGCAACGTGTTCCAAAATCCCAATCCGCGCGAGGCCTTGCGGCGCATCGTGGAGATCACCCACGGCCGGGAGGTGCTGGAGGCGGCCGAAGCGGCGCTGGCGGCCCACCGGGCGGCCATGGCGGCCGAGGATACGGCCGGGTCCGCGTCCGGAGACGTGGCCGGGGATTAGGCCTGTTCCCCCTTGTGGTTGCCGCGAAGGGGGACGAAAGGCAGCCTCCGGCGGCCGGGGGGAATCATTCCCCCCGGACCCCCTGAAAGGGGATACAAGGTGGGAAGGGACGGCGGATGGGCGCCAGAGCCGGGAATGCCTCCGGCCCTTTCCCTGCCTTTCCGTCCGGGAGGGTCCGGGAGGGGATGATCCCCTCCCGGCCGCCGGAGGCGCTGTTGATTCCCCCGGTTGCTTCCCCTTCGTGCGGATTAGGCCGCATCCGTCGCCTTGATGACCACCAGGGTCACGTCGTCTTCCAGGTGCAGGCCGGCCTTGAACTCCCGCAGGTCGGCCACCAGGGCGTTGACGATGGCCGAGGCCGGGTGCGCCGCTTCGCGCCGCACCACCGCCTCGATGCGCTCCTTGCCGTACATGGCGTCTGTCGCATCGCGGGCCTCGTGGATGCCGTCGGTGTACAGCACCAGCACCTGCCCCGGCGCAAGCCACGGCCGGCGCTGCTCCTCATAGGTCCATTCGCTGAAGGCCCCAAGCGGAATGCCGCTGCCCATGATCTGCTCGAAACTGTCGGCGGCCGGATCGTAGAGCAGCCCCGGGTCATGCCCGGCCCGGCACCAGACGAGTTCATGGGCGGCCTTGTCCAGGCGCAGGAAAAACAGGGTGATGAACCGCCCCGTGAGATGGGTGTCCTGGCACAGCAGGCTGTTGACCTCGGTCAAAAGCGCCCCCGGCCCCGGCTGACCCATGGCCCGCCCGCGCAAAAGCGCCCGGCCGGTGGCCATGAAAAGCGCCGCCGACACGCCGTGCCCGGTCACGTCGCCGATCACGATGTCGGCATGGGCCGCGTCGTCCTGGGCGAATTCCAGAAAATCGAAATAGTCGCCGCCTGTCTCGTCGCAGTAGAGGCTCAGGGCCGACACGTCCATGCCTTCCATGGCCGGCGGCCGCCCCGGCAGCAGATGCTGCTGCACCTCCATGGCCAGGGACATGTCGTTTTTGAGCTTCACCCGCTCCAGAAGCTGCGGGGCCATCTCGTTGAACGACCGGGCCAGCTCTCCCAGTTCGTCCTTGCCGCGCGGTTCGGCCCGGGCCGAGAAATCGCCGGCCGCGAGCCGGCGGGCGGCCTCGGCCAGCTCCTTGACCGGCCGGGTGACGGTCTTCGAGGCCGGAAAGGCCAGGGCCGCCGCCACCGCCACCGCCGCCGCCACAAACCAGCCGATCTGGCGCAGCATCCGGGACACGGCCGCGAAGACCCGGCCTTCGGCCGTGCGCGCCGCCGTCACCACCGATTCGCGCGGGGCTGCCAGCACCACGGCCAGCTTTTTCCCGGCAATGGGCGCATAGGCCAAAATGGCGTCCTGGCCCTTGTAGACGAGGCAGCGCACGCCGGCCCGGCTGGCCTCCAGATCGCCGGCCACGGCGGCCAGGGCCTCGGCGTCGGGGGATTCGATCCGCTCAAGCTCCACCGGCGCAGCCCAATCCATGGTCCTTTGGGCGTAATCCCGGGTGGCCACCACCACCAGCTCCGGCTTGCCCGAAAGGGTGTCGCGGTTGAGGGAGACCACCATGGCCCGCATCTTTTCCGTCCAGGCCCGCGACAGGTCGCTGCCCAGGAACAGCCCGCCCATGGGGATGTCCAGGCCGGCCACGCCAAGCACCCGGCCGTCCGGGGTCCGCAGGGCCAGGGCCATGGTGGCCACCACCTGCCGGGTCACGGCGTCGGTCATGATGTTCCAGGTGATGCCCTGGGAACCGGCCGCGTTCTGGTACCAGGGCCGACGCCGGGGATCGTAGTCAACGGGATAGCCGCCGTGGCCGGGATAGGCGCAGTGCAGCCCCGAGGCCAGTCCCACGTAGCCGAACTGCATAAGCCCCTTGTGGCGGTCAAAAAGAGTGCGATAAAAAGGCAGTATCCGGGACAGGGCCGCGATTTCCGGCCGGGCTTCCTCCCGGCTGAGCCCCGGGGCCAGATGGAAGGCCAGGGCCTCGTAGGTGGCCGCCACGTCGGTGCCGGGCAGGATGGCCAGTTCCGAGGCCGGCACGGCCCCGGCGTCGTAATCCGTGTCCAGCAGCAGGGGCGGCTGGGGCGTTTGCGGCGCGGCGCCCATGAGCAACTGCATGGCCTGGGCCGCCGTGAGCGACAGGGAGGTTTCCAGGAGATCCAGGGTGTCGGCGCAGTTCTCGCCGAGCATGTCGGCGGTCTGGAGCAGTTCCTTGGCGGCGTTGGCCTCCAGGGCGGCCGCGGCGTCCCCGGCCAGTTCGCGGCCGAGGCCGTCGGTCTGCTCCCAGGCGTAATAGCCCAGGGCGCACAGCGGCGTGATGACCACGGCGAGCAAAAAACAGAGGAATTTTGTCCGGATGCGCATGGGCCGCTCCTTGGCGGGAAAATTGGCTGCCCCTTGATAGGCCCTGGGGGCCTTGCGGGCAAGAGCGGCGTCGCGCGCAAGACCGGAGCGGGGGCCGCCGGCGCGGCCTGTCCGGAAACAGGCGCGCCGGCGGCGCGGGCAGGCCCGGTCAGCCGGCGCGGCCGGGCAGGGCCGGACGCCGGCCGGCGATGGCCTGTTGCGGCGAACTGCCGCCGCCGGCCTGCATGTCGTCGATGAGGCGGCGCAATATCCCGGTCTGTTCGGTCAGCCCGGCCAGGGCCTCGGCGGATTGGCGCAGGGCGTCGGCCGTTTCGGAGGAAATGCGGCTGATGTCCATGACGCTGCGGTTGATTTCCTCGGTGGTGGCCGATTGCTGTTCCGAGGCCGTGGCGATGGAGCGCACCTGGTCCGTGGTCCGGTCGACCAGACTGACGATGGCGTCCAGGGCCTGGCCGGACTGTCCGGCCAGGGTGGTGGCGTCGTCGATGCGCCGGACCGCCTGATCGACGTTGTCGATGTTTTGGCGCGTGCCCTGCTGGATGCCGGCGATGGCTTCGCCGACTTCCGAGGTGGCGGTCATGGTTTTTTCGGCCAGCTTGCGCACTTCGTCGGCGACCACGGCGAATCCCCGGCCTGCTTCGCCGGCCCTGGCCGCCTCGATGGCCGCGTTTAGGGCCAGCAGATTGGTCTGGTCGGCAATATCGGAAATGACGTTTAAGATCTGGCCGATGCCCTGGGCCTGCTGCCCAAGGCGGGTCATGTCCTCTTTGAGGTCCAGGGCCTTGGCCTGGACTTCGCCGATGCTGCGGATGGCCTGGGCGACGATGGTCGAGCCCTCGCCGGCCTTCTGGCGGGCGTTGTCGGCGGTCTGGGCGGCCTGGGCCGCGTTTTGGGCGACCTCCATGACCGTGGCGTTCATTTCCTCCATGGCCGTGGCGGTTTCGCCGACCCGGTGGGACTGCTCCAGGGAACCCTGGCTGGACTGCCCGATCTGGCTGGAAATGGCCTGCGAGGCGGCGGTCACGGCCTCGACAACGCCTTCCAGCTGTTCGGCGGCGAGCAGCATGCCTTCCTCCCGGGCCTGTTCGGCCTTTTGCCGGGCCTGTTCGGCATCGGCCATGGCGGCGTTGGCCTTTTCGGTTTCCCCGGCGGCCAGCCGGCCCTTGTCTTCGGCCTCGCCGATCTTGGCCTTGAGGTTGGCCACCATGGTGGCCATGGCCCGTTGCAGGCTGCCGATCTCGTCATGGCGATTGGCGTCCAGGGCCGTGTCCAGATCGCCGTCGGCGATGCGCGTGGCCGAGGCGACCAGACTGCCGATGGGCCGCAACACGTTGACGGACAGGATCAGCCAGATGCCGACTGCCAGAACCACGGCCTGCCCGGCGGACAGGGCCAGGATGAGCAGGCCCAGGCCGCGGGCGTCGGCAAAGGCCGCGTCCTTGTTGACGGCCATGCCGACGATCCATCCGGTCTGCCTGGATTTTTCAAAGAGGATCAGCTTCTCGACGCCAAGGGACACGACGTCGAGGCTGCCGTTTGCCTGGGCGGCGATCTTGCCGCCGTAATCCGTCTCTTTGAAGACATTGAGCTTGCCGATCAGTTTATTGTCCGGGTGGGCCAGCATCAAGCCGTCCGGGGCGAGGATGAAGGCGAAGCCGGCCGGCGTGTCCAGGGGCTTGACGAACTGGTTGGTGAACCGGCCGATTTTGACGCCGGCGGAGAGGATGCCCACGACCTTGCCGTCGCGCTGCACCGGCGCGGCGATGACGAAGAGGGACTCGCCCACATCCGCGCTGAACAGCGGGCTGGAGATGAAATTCTGCCCGGCAATGGCCTTCTGGAAGTATTCCCGGCCGCCGAGGTTTGCGCCGAGGAGCTTGGGGTTGGTGCCGCCGGCCACGATGCCCTGGGGGGTGATGACCAGAATGCTGTCAAAGATCGGATGCCGGGAGACGCTGTCCTGCAGCAGGGCCCGGGCGTGCTCCAGGAGTGCGGGGTCCTCGGCCCCCCGGGTCAGGGCCGCGACGAGATCGTCCGTCTTGGACAGGGTGATGATCTCGTTTTGCGCCCCATCCACCCAGAGCTCGGCTGTGGAGAGCAGGGCGGCCAGCGCTGTCCGGGCTTTTTCGACGGCAATGGCGGACAGCGAATCGGTGCTGCGCTGATACGTCAGCCACGTGGTGACGGACATGCCGGCAATGATGAGAACCAGTGTGGGCAGGATGAATTTCGCTTTCAACGTCATGGCGCATCCCTGTCTTTATATGGTTGCTGATACGTGCCTGCCGGTCAGGGGGACGGCGTCCGTACAGGCCTTCAAGCAATGACAGAGGGATGGCCGGAAGCGCAACCAAAAAACGTCCTCCCTGCAAGCGTCTCCGATGCAAGCAATTTGGTTGTTGCAGCATCTGTCTGTATGCCGCCGCGGCTGCGGCCGGTCTGCCGATAGAGACATACTGTTGGTTGGGGATGCACGGGATGCTGTACGGGAGCGAGGCTGGACAGGCGGGGTCAGGAAGCGGGAAGGAACATGCGCATGCGCATGCGCATCATTCTTCTTTCCTGAGTTCCCGCAGCGTCCTTGAATAGGCCGTGAAGACATGCTGGCGGCCGAGCATGCCGAGCACGGCGTCGGGACGGTCGGGATCGACCACGGGCAGCTGGCTCAGGTCCGTCTCGATAAACAGCATCACCGAGTCGTACAGCGACATGTCCGGATGCACCACCACGGCCGGCCGCATCAGTTCCTTGACCAGCACCAGTTCGCGCAGACATTCTTCGAACAGCACCGAGCGCACGTCCTGGACCGACAGGATGCCGGTCAGGCGTCCGTCCTCGTTTTTAACCGGAAAGACCAGTTCGCTGGTGCCGGAAATGATGTGGGCCAGGGCGCCCAGGGTCACGTGTTCCTCAAGGATGGTGGCCCGGCCCGGCACGAAGACGCTGGCCACGGGCACAGCTTCGAGGATGTTGTTGGTGGCGTCGGACACGTGGGCCGGGGAAGCGAATTTGTTGGCTTCCTGGTTTTCGTAGAGATGGATGTCGTCGCAAAGGACCAGGGCGATGGCCGAGCACAGCATCAGCGGGGCCAGCAGGCCGTAGCCCTGGGTGATTTCGCAGACCATGATCAGCGGCCCTACCGGGGCATGGGCCACGCCGGCAAAAAAGGCGGCCATGCCCACCATGGTGTAGCCGCCGGGCTGGGTGACGATGTCCGGGCGCAGCCAGTGCCCGGCCTGCCCGACCGCTCCGCCGGCCGCTCCGCCGAGAAACAGCGCCGGGGCGAACATGCCGCCTGAAAGCCCGGACCCGATGGTGAGCGAGGTGGCCAGCACCTTGCCGAAAAACAGTCCCAGCAGAAACAGGATGTCGAGCCGGCCGTTGACCGAAAGCTCGATCCAGCCGTAGCCGCCGCCGAGGAGCTCCGGAAAGCGCATGCCGAGAAGACCCATGCCAAGGCCGCCGGCCACCATGGGCAGGATCAGGCCGAACCGGGCCCGTAACGCACCGAATACCTTGAACTTGAAAAAGAAAAAGGTGCGGATGAAAAACCGGGCCCCCAGCGAGACGACCACGGCCAGGGCGAGGTAGAACGGCAGTTCCAGGGCGTTTTTAAAGACATAGTGGGGCGTGGCCAGAATGGCGTCCACGCCGAAGAACAAGGTAAAAAGCGTGTAGGCCACCACCGAGGAGATAACGGCCGGCAGCAGGGCCTCGGCCTCGAAGTCCTCGGAATAGAGCACCTCGACGGCGGTGATGGCCCCGCCAAGGGGGGCGCGGAAGATGGCCCCCAGGCCGCCGGCCGCCCCGGCCAGAAGCAGGATGCGGCGCTGCCGGGCGGTCAGGCGCAGTTTCTGGGCGATAAACGAGCCCATTCCCGCGCCGAGTTGGGAGATGGGGCCCTCCTGGCCGGCGCTGCCGCCGGCGGCGATGGTCAGGATGGATGTTGCGCCCTTGACCAGGGGCACCACCGGCCGGATGACGCCGCCCTGGCGGTGGAAGGCCCGGATGGTGGCGTCGGTGCCGTCGGTGGCCCCTTCCATGGCTTCGGGGATCAGACGCGCGGCGAGCAGGCCGGTAATAAGCCCCACGGCGGTGGTGAACGCCGGGATGAGCCAGGGCCGGTAGGGGCCGGGCAGGCCGTGAAACAGGGATTCGCCGGACGGATGGGGCAGGGACAGGCCGGCCAGGGTGACCTGGAGCAGGTGGCTTAAGGCTTCGAGGGCGGTGTAAAACAGGATTGCCAGGAGGCCGGAGCCCAGGCCGGTTATCACGCCGAGCACCACCCAGCGCACGAGGCTTATGCGCGTGTAGCGCCGGATCAGCCGCCGCCAGAAGACGCGGGGCCGTCGGAAAATCGAGACGGCGGGGCGGATGGGCGTGGCTGGTTCCATGGCGCGCGGGGCGGTCAGGGCCGGGCGTCGGGCGCGGCCAGGATCATGCGGGCCAGACCGATGTCCTCCCGGATGCGGACCGCCAGTTCGTCCGGGCCGGAGAACTTTTTCTCGGAGCGGATGCGCTGGACGAAATGCACGCGGATGGGGTCGCCGTAGATCTTGCCCTTGTAGTCCAGGATGTGGGCCTCGACCGACATCTCGAATTCGCCGAAGGTAGGGTTTTTGCCGATGTTGGCCACGCCCGGGCGCACCACGCCCCCGACCTCGACCCAGACGGCGTAGACGCCGGTCAGCGGCACGAGTTCGTCGCGAAGGGCCACGTTGGCCGTGGGAAAGCCCAGCTTGCGGCCGCGCTTCTGGCCATGGGCCACGATGCCGCGCACCTGATGGAAGCGTCCGAGCAGGGGGCGCACGTCCCAGACCTTGCCGGCCTGGACCATGTCGCGGATGCGGGTGGAGGAGACCACCGCGCCGTTGATGATGACCGGATCGAGGCGCTCGACGCCGAAGCCGTATTTCTGGCCCAGGGCCGAGAGCAGCTCGAAATTGCCCCGGCGGCCCTTGCCGAAGGCGTAGTCGTAGCCGATGACCAGATGTTTGAGCCAGAGGCCTTCGACCAGGGCCTCGCGCACGAAGTCTTCGGGTTCCCGGGCGGCCAGTTCCCGGGTAAACGGCAGCACCACGGCCACCTGGATGCCCGAGGCCTCGATGCATTCGAGCTTGTGTTCGAGCATGGTGATGGCCGGCGGGGCGGCGTTGCCCATGAGCACCCGGCGGGGATGGGGATCGAAGGTCAGGGCGGCGCTGACCAGGGAGGCGGCGGCGGCCCGGTCGTGCACGCGCTGCAGGAGCTTGACGTGGCCCATATGCACGCCGTCGAAGTTGCCGATGGTCAGGCAGACGCCGCTGAGGGCTTCGTGGATGTCTTCGACGTTGTTGACGACAATCATGGGGGTGGTCCGATGGGCGGTTGGTGGCTGGCGGTCGCCCGTGTCGCCCCTGTTGCTATCGTAAAAGGCGACGGCCTTCAACCGGCAGGTTTTTTGGGGGGCGGCGAAAAAAAATGGCGCGGGCCGGATTTTTTTCTTGCCAAGAGGGCCGGCTTTCCGTAGAAGCCATCTTCTGCACCGCGCCGAAGTGGTGGAATTGGTAGACACGCTAGGTTCAGGGTCTAGTCCTCGCAAGGGGGTGGGAGTTCGAGTCTCCCCTTCGGCACCATAAGAAAATCAGCGGGTTAGCTAAGAAAAAAATCTTAGCTAACCCGTTTTCTTTTTCTCTTCATTGGGTTTGCCCCCAAAATGCCCCCAAAGGTTGGGGGCATTGCCAGCAGCGCGGCACACCGCATCGTCGCCCCTGCCTTGCTTGGTTTGTATCTGTAGGCGCGGCTAAGAAGCGCTCTGCCCAGCCGGCGCGTCATGATACCCAGATCCGCTTGTACGCAGAGCGCTTCTTAGCCGCTTCCTTTTGCGGGCGCAGCCCGCTCTTAGAGGGGCGACTTCTCGCCCCCCTCCCACCCCTTCTTTCAAGAGACCTTCCCAAAGCTCCCAAGGGCGACCCTGCCCTTACGGGTCCTTCCTGGCGGCATTTAGGCTTAAGGGTGCTCGCATCTCGAGTATTTTTCGCGATGCTCGGAAAATGGTCGCGGAAAAACGGAATCGGTGCGCCCTACAACAGAATATTCAATAACCAAGCGGAGACGCTATGAGCGACAAAAAAACAAAGAAAATCGACATGCAAGCTCAAGTCGCGGCCCGCGTTCAAGAAGAATCGGCAAGCATCCAGAAGGATGAGATACAAACGGACAAGAAGTTCCAGTTGGACTTCCTTATGACGTGCTTGCGCGGAAATAGAGTTGGTGACGCCAACCTCTATGCCGCGATGCACAGAGGAAAGTTCCTTTTTGTTGAGCGATGGGGAAGGTGGCTTTATTGGAACGGCCATTACTGGTCTGAAGACATAAACAGCCGACGTTCTTTAGCTGCTGTTGAGCGTGTTTGTGAAGAATATCAACGAATAGTGGTTGAAAATAGTGAGGCTGAAGACGGATCAGACATCGCAAAGCTGGTGTACAAGCGGCTGAATGTTCTTCGTGATATGTCTGGACGCGAAAATTTGTTAGACTGTGCGGTCACGATTGATGAGCCCATTTGCATCACAGGAGAGGAGTTGGATAAACAGCCCTACCTCCTGGCGTGCCCAAATGGCGTCATTGACTTGCGCACCGGGAAAGCGGCTCCGGGCAAGCCCGATCAATATATTCTGAACGCCTGCCCCACAGAGTGGAAGGGCCTGGACGAACCCAGCCCGACCTTCATGGAGTTTTTGCGCTCCAGCTTCGACGGTGACGAGGAAATAATCCGCTATATCCTGCGGTTGCTTGGGTATGGCTTGCTCGGCGTTCGGGATGATCACATTTGGGCCATATTCCATGGACCCCGGGGCCGCAACGGAAAAGACACCCTCATGAAGGTGGTGCGCAAGATCTTGGGCGGCGAGCTGGCCATCAAGATTCCCACCGCCATGCTCCTACAGCAGACCTTTCAGAGATCCAGCTCCCAACCGGAGCCGGACATTATGGCGTTGCGCGGTGCTCGCGTAGCTTTCGCCTCCGAGGCGGAGTCAGGTCAAAAGATAGCCATGAGCAAACTGAAGGACCTGACCGGTGGTTCCATCATCACGGCGCGCGGTATCAACGATAAGCTCATGACCTCATGGGAGCAAACGCACCTACTTTTTTTTCTCACGAATGAATTGCCCAAAATGAAGTCGGACGACGATGCGTTCTGGACACGCCTCCACGCCGTGCATTGGCCCATAAGATTCGTAGATTCTCCCCAGGCCCTGGATGAAAGGAAGCGCGACCCGCACATGGCCGCGAAACTGGAAGAAGAAAGTTCCGGCATCTTGGCCCGGCTGGTGGAGGGTTGCCTGGACTACCTTGAGCATGGACTGTGTCCCCCGGAGAAAGTCAAGGCCTACACTCAGGAGCAGCGCGAGCAGTTCGACGATATCGGGCAATTCATTCAGGAATGCTGCGACCGAGAAGAGCCGCCAACCTATGGCGCGGACTGGCAGACCCGCACTTTAGGATCAGACTTTACCGCTATCTGCAATTGGTGGTGCAAGAAAACCCTGGGCAACTTCTATGCTTACTCGCCGAAGCGAATGACGCAAACGTTGGATCGCAAAGGAATCCCCACCAAAAAATCTAGCGTGATGCATTATCTCGGCGTCTCTATCAAGCCAGAAATTATTTCGGAATACAAAGCCGCACAGGAAGATGAAGAGAAGTCCTCTCGGAGACGGTCATGAGTTTGGGCAATCCTCCCAATTTCCCGGCTTTGCCTAGAAGTTCCTGCCCGCAAAGTCTTGCCTGGAGCGGAGTTGGGAGCTTGGGAGTTTCTAGCTACGACCATCCGCACGCGCGAAATGGGCTCTTTCGCGCCTACATGGACTCTAAACACATCCTCCCAACCTCCCATAATATAAAAATATGTTGTGAAAATAAATGGTTATACAAGGGTGCTTTCCGTAACCCCTTGGGAGCTTGGGAGGGTTTTTCCCATGAGTGAGCTTATCCTTGAGTATATCCGCTCCAGAGTCACTTTTGATAAGCTTCGCCGCATCAGCGCCGCCAAGGGCGGGGAATGGTGTAGCCCTTGCCCGGTGTGCGGCGGCGATGACCGCTTTCGCTGCTGGCCGTCCCAGGATGGTGGTGCGGCTTGCCAAAAGGCCGGGGTGCCCGGGACGTGGTGGTGCCGGAAATGCGACAAGGGTGGCGACCTCATCGATCTGCTCATGTACGCCGAGGGCCTTGAGTTTAAGGCGGCGTGCAAGGAGTTGCGCATAGAGCTTTCTGATTCTTCTCGCCGTCTGCGTCCGCTACGGCAGCCTCGCCAGGAAGGACAATGGACCCCGCGTACCTGGGATATTCCTTCGGAAAAGTGGCGCGCCCAGGCAACCAAGGTTGCAGTTGAAGCTCACGCCCGGCTGCTTGAGAGCCCCAAGGGTTTGGATTTTCTCGCCGGGCGCGGACTGCCTCGGGCTGCCGTTGAGGAATACCGCCTCGGAGTGCTCGATGGCGAAGATAAAACAGGAACCTGTTTGTACCGCCCTCGCCGTGCCTTCGACCTGCCGGACAAGATGAACAAGGACGGCACCAAGACCCGTAAGACGCTGTGGATTCCGCGCGGCATAACCATCCCCTTGTGGGGCCGCCCTGAAGAAGTCCATCGGCTCCGCATTCGCCGCCGGTCCGGCGACCTGCGCCCTGGCGACATGAAATTCATTTTGCTTGAAGGGTCTGGCCAAGCCCCGATGGTGCTTCCACCCAAGGATATTGCTCCGGCTCTGGCTGTGTGGGTCATTGTCGAAGCGGAGCTTGACGCCATGGCCGTTCACTTCGCCTGTGGCGGGAAGGTGGGGGCCATGGCGTCCCTTACCAACCTGGGCAAGCCGGACGCAGCCGCGCATAAGTTCATGCAGTCTTCGCCGCTCATTCTTGTCGCCCTGGACTTCGATCCGCCCGATCCTAAGGGGAAGCGTCCAGGAGCACAGGGCTGGGCGTGGTGGCAGAAGCATTATCCCCAGGCCCAGCGTTGGCCCGTTCCGATGGGCAAAGATCCTGGCGAAGCCTTCGCCTTGGGCCTTGATTTGGCCGAGTGGGTGGATGCGGCCTTGCCAGAGTCTACGCCCTCGCCAGAACTGCGGCAAAACGGGGGGATGGGAGCCACGTCTTTTGAAATAGGTTCTTTGGGGGGCGGGGATTTACAGCAATCTGTTGCGACTGCCGAAGGAGCACAAGGAGGTCTACCCTGGAAGCCGCGCCGGTGGCAGGGGGGGACGGAAGATGCGCCGCTGCCGGAAGGATGCCCCTCCTTGGAGCGCTTGCGGGAGTATTATGCAGGAAAAGCGCTTGATGACGGCCTATTGGTACCGTGTCCGGCTCTAAAGACCCCCTGGTGGTGGGGATATTACAAGCGCTGCCGGACGTGTGCGGGCCACAGGGAGTGCGTCGTTGATGTGATTACTTCACAAGGGATGCTCGCGCCGGAGGTTTCCTGCTGTGCTTAAGCTGCAGATAGAAACGTGGAGTATCGACCGACTTGTGCCATATGCGGGGAGCCCTCGGAGCAATGACCACGCTGTTGAGAAAATGGTGGCAGTCATTCGTGATTTTGGATTTCGCATTCCACTGGTAGCCAGAAGCGACGGCGAATTGGTCGATGGGCATTTGCGCCTGAAGGCTGCCATCGCTCTTGGCTACACTGAAGTCCCGGTGTTGTTGTCGGATGATCTTACTCCGGATCAGGTTAGGGCCTTCCGCTTGCTCGTCAATCGCTCCGCCATGTGGGCAACGTGGGACGAAGAGCTTCTTACACGCGAAATAGAAGCCCTTATGTTCGCTCGCTTCGACATTGCCTTGACTGGTTTTGACCAGTCCGAATTGGACAAGTTGCTATTATCGTCTGCGGACAAGGGGGGCAACGCCGACGCCCTGCCGGATGTTCCGGCCGTGCCCGTGATACGGCCGGGCGAACTTTGGCTGTTGGGCAACCACAGAGTCATGTGCGGCAGTGCGTTGAGCAGCACCGAGATGGCCCGCCTGCTTGGAGGGCAAAAGGCGACAATGGTCTGGACGGACCCTCCCTATAATGTCGCCTACACAGGCAAGGCCGGGAGAATTCTGAATGACAAACTGTCGGAAGCGGAGTTCGAAGCGTTTCTTTTTGAGGCCTTCACCCGCATGAACGAAGCGCTACGCCCCGGCGGGGCCATCTATGTGGCGCACTCGGAGGCTGGCGGCGGAACCACCTTCCGTCAGACTTTTCTCAGGGCCGGGTTTCGGTTCGCGAGCTGCCTCGTATGGAAAAAGCAGCAAGCCGTTTTGAGTCGCAGCGATTATCACTGGCAGCATGAGCCTGTTTTGTACGGATGGAAACCTGGGGCAGCCCACAAGTGGTATGGTGATCGTAAGCAGAAGACGGTTGTCGAAGCCAATCTGCCGGGCGTGACAATGCAGGAAGATGGCACTCTGCAAATGTTGGTGGATGGAAAATTGTACTGCGTCACCGGACAAAACCTGCGTATTGTAGAGCTTCCTTCAACAGTGATGGAAGTTGCCAAGCCAGCCAAATCCGATATGCATCCCACTACGAAGCCGGTCGCTCTCGTCAGTTCGATGGTGTCGAATTCTTCTCCAACAGGAGGATCGGTGCTCGATCCTTTTGGCGGGTCTGGCTCAACGGTGATCGCCTGTGAACGCTTGGGGCGTGGCTGCTGCACTATGGAATTAGACCCGCGCTACGCGCAGGTCATTGTTGCACGTTGGCAGGATTACACTGGAAAACATGCAGTTCGAGAAGTTGACGGTAAGCTGTTTGACGAATTGCTGTGAACGACAAAACGGGATGGCACTGGAGCTGACATCTCAGGCAGAGGCAGTTTGCAGGTTGACTCACTCCATGCTCGCAGCAACCTGCCAAGGCAACGTATTTGTTGAGGAAAGGTTTATGAAAAATATAATCAAGCCATCTCTATAGGGAGTAGCCATGGACAAGGATGTCAGCTGTCATGGCAATGATGAGAGGGGGGCTATTGAAAGTTTGCTGGCAAAGAGCGCTGGTACAGATATTCCTTTACTGTTACAGGCTAAAGAGCGGCTAAAGAATTTGATTAAGAATGATCCATCCAGCGTCAATCTTGCAGCCCTCCAGCGCGCAACAAATATGCTGGAGAACGCTATGCATACAAATACTGAAAAGCCGGGGTTGTTTAAAAATGCCGGTGACGCTCTGCGCTATCTACAGGAGTCTGGGCGAAAGATAGAGAAGACTAAGCTGTACGAAGATATCAAGGCCGGTCTACTGCGCAAGGAGAAGGGAGGGTTTAGGCGGCGCGACGTGGACAAATATGGAGCGTCACTCCCCCTGACCACCACACCGGATGGCCGCAACAAGGAGGCGGAAGACCGACAACGCCGCCGGGAGGAGGCGGACATCCGCATCAAAGAGGCGGTTGCAAAACGGGAGGAGCTTAAAACAGCCGTCATGGAAAGTCGTTATGTGTTGCGAGATCAGGTGGATCAGGAGCTTGCAGCTCGCGCGGTTGCTTTTAATTCCGGGCTAAAGTCTCAATTTGAGGCTGCCGCCCTGGACCTAGTGTCCCTCGTTGGCGGGAAAACAAAAAAGACACGTACTCTTGTGCAGACTGTAGAGCGCATTATTGATGCCGCCTGCAACGACTACGCGCGCGAGATCGAGTTTGAGGTGAACCTCCATATAGACGACGATGGAGAGTCAGATGGTCCGGATCACGCCAGTGAGTAATAAAACTAAGAAAAAATATTTGTCAGGCACTCTGCCTGACTGGATGCCGCCCTATCTTGTCAAGAGGTGCGGTGGCAATGTTCACGCAGTATTTAGGTTTAGTGATCCGGAGCGATTAGTACTGCGCAAGCGTCGGCCGGAAACCCCATCCGTCTGGGCAGAAAAACACCGGGTAGTCCGTCTGTCTAGTATCCCCGGAAAATGGAAGCACACTTTTACGCCGTACCTACCGTCCCTCATGGATGCCTTGCGTTTCCCTGGCGTGGAGATGGGCATTGCCTGCAAAGCTCCACAGACCGCATTGACAGAAGGAGCGATTAATATTCTCGGCCACTCGGCGGATCATGCCCCCGGTCCGGCTATGGTGGTTTATCCTGACCGCGATACCGCCAAGGACATAGCCAAAGATCGTATCCTGCCAATGTTTGAGGATTCGCCGCGTCTTTCCAAACACTTGACGGGCGCAATGGGTGATGAATCCAGCATCCGTATCAACCTGCGGCACATGCCCATCTTTTTGGGGTGGTCCGGCTCCGTCTCCCGCCTGGGTAGTCGTCCCATTAGACTGCTGATACTGGATGAAATTGACAAGTACATAAACTCACGAAAGGAGGCCAGTTCTGAGGCCCTTGCTGAAAAACGCACTATTACCTGGAAAGGGCGTCGTCTTGTCTTGAAGATATCTACGCCAACTACGGAAAATGGTCCTATCTGGGTGTCGTTTACAGAAGAGGCTCATGCCCGGTTCGACTGGCATGTCATCTGTCCTTACTGCGGAGCGCAGCAGTCAATGATTTTCGACAACATCGTTTGGCCCGAAAGCGAACGCGACCCGGAGGTTGTGCTCAAAGAAAATTTGGCGGTTTATCAATGTGCCCATTGCACGAAGCAGTGGGATGACGCCGACCGTGACCAAGCGGTACGCAAGGGGCAGTGGATAGAGCGTGGCTCTGGATTGGAACTTTTTACCCATCTGGAAACCCATCGTCCCACTAAGTTGGGTTTTCATATCCCTTCCTGGCTTTCCTACTTCGTGTCGCTTTCTGAGGTGGCTCACGCTTTTTTGAAATGGAAGAAGAGTGGCCGTTTACGAGACCTCAAGGACTTCATGAACCAGCATAAGGCGGAACCGTGGGCGGAGCACCGTACCGAACGCCAAGAGGACGCTATTTTTGCCCTTTGCGACACCCGGCCGCGCGGTGCCGTGCCCGGTCCGGTGGATGGTCTGCCCCGGGTGGCTGCCTTGGTGGCCGGAATAGACACTCAGGCGCAATACTTCCGCTATGTCATCCGGGCCTTTGGCTATGGCCCGGATGAGGAAAGCTGGTTGATACAGGCTGGAACCGCACCAACATTTGGTGCTTTGGATGAGCTTATTTGGAAAAGTACCTACCGTGACGTTTCGGGAAATGAATATCGTGTCAAAGCCGCCGTCATAGATGCTATGGGCGCGCCGGGACGAACGAAGCAAGTTTACTCGTGGTGTTCTAAGCGCCCACGCGCCATGGCCTACCAGGGCAAGCAGAATCAAGCTACACCCGTGGCCTACACACCTATAGAATTTTATCCTGACGCCAAGGGGCAGAAGATAAAGATCCCCAATGGGATTCTGCTGCGTCGAGTGGATACAACATTTTTTAAAGGCGATTTGGCCGAAAAATTAGGTATTACTCCAGGTGACCCTGGAACCTTCTGGCTGCACACCAATACTGCGCCTCGTGCGAGAACATCTGAGGCTACAGGCATCCTTGCGGAGTACGCCCGTGAGATGTGTGCCGAAGTTTTTAATTCGGAAACCCTTGTATGGGAAAATCCGAAACAGCGGCCCAATCACTACTGGGACTGCGAGATCATGTGCCTTGTCGCCGCATGGGAGCTGGGTGTGCGCAACCGCTCTGCGCCGAGTGGTCAGCAAAAACCGGAGCCCAAACAGACAGCGGCCCCAAGGCCGCAGCAATCAGCACGGGCCGGCAGCGCAGGGGAACGCATTGCCGCGCTACGCAGGAGATGACCATGTTCGAACCGACGGTAAACTGGCAACAGGCCTGTAAGATTTTGGGCTGTTCCAAGTCGCACTTCTATAATCTTATCAATTCCGGCGAGATACCTTCGGAGCGTTTTGGCAAGGCGCGTGGCGTCCGGGTGCTGCGTACCGACTGTGAGGAGTACATGAGGAGGTGGCGGGAGCGGATGGAAGGCGAGCATGTGGAACAATAAAAATTTTTTGTCCACGATGTCCACGAGGTCCACGAGGTCCACGACACGCACTTTGTTCAGGCGCTATTGCGTGGTCCATGATTGCGCGAACTTACAACGGGTACACTCTCGACGAAGCGAAGCAAGAACTGAACCTCTGGAAGGAGGCCAAGCGTGCTGCCGCGACTGGCAAAAGCTACCAGATTGGTTCACGCCAGCTCACCCGGTACGACCTCTCTGAGATAGATAGGCAGATTGCCTTCTTCGCCAAGGCTGTCGAGGTTCTTGGTTCCAGCTCCGGAGGAGGGCCTGTTCGCGTCTCTGCTCGCATGCGCAGGGGGATGTGATGACAAGGCCCATACCTCTTGTCCACTCGCCTATCAAAGTATCCCGCAATGCCGGGGCGTCACGTGGCTCGCTTTCCGCGTGGCGGCCACCGCATACCATCACTCAGGACCAGCAGGCCAACGAGCGCATCCTTTCTCAAGCCCGCGCCGCAGATCTTGCGGCCAACGATTGGGCCGCCAATTCCGGCATCAATACCATCACCACCAACGCCGTCGGCACTGGGCTGCGTCCTCAGTCGCGTATCAATGCCAAGCGTTTGGGCATTAGCCGCGATGCAGCGGTTGAGTTGCAAAATGACATCGAGGCTGTGTGGGCCGAGTGGACCCCGCAAGCCCACGTACGCGGCATGCTGCATTTCGAGGACATGCAGCTTCTCGGCCTACGCACCATGCTGCGCCTGGGCGAAATGGTACATCTGCCAGTGATGCTGCCGGTCCCAGGGCGCAAAATCCAACATGCTCTGCAGGACGTTCACCCCGCTCGGCTGCGCACGCCATTGGATAAGCGTTTTGATCCTTCCATCGTGGACGGAGTGCAGCTTGGTCCTTATGGCGCGCCGGAATACTACTGGCTGGCGACCCCGCAGGCCACCATCGCTCGCAGCCTGGACATCTCCGGGCTAACCTCCTCGCAGTTTACCCGCATCCCTGCCCGGATCGGCCATCGTCCAGGGTGTTTCCATCTCTTCCGACATACTGAGGAAGAGCAGGTGCGTGGCGAATCCATTCTTAACTCGGGCATGAACTTGTTCCGTCACCTGTCCGACTCTCTGGATAACGAGTTATTGGCACAGGTGGTCACGGCCTCCATGGCCATGTTCATTTCCCGCGAGGACGGCACGCCGATGCCGGGCTGGGTAGAAGACGAGAGCGAGAACGGCAAGGAGCACTACCATCAGTCTGTAGAGCCGGGCACCGTTCTGTACGGCAACAAAAACGAAAAGCCGCACATGCTAGAATCGGCGAAACCTTCGCCAAATTTTGCCGCTTTTTATGAATTCGTCCTGCGCGCCCAGGCAGCCAGCCTTGGCACTACCTACGAAGAACTCGCTCGAGATTTCTCAAAAGTTAATTACTCCAGTGCCCGTGCGGCGCTATTGGAGTCATGGCGCATTTATATGATGTACCGCGCTTGGGTAGTGCGCCACTACTGCCACCCAAACTACGTCATGGTCATTGAAGAAGCGTGGCTGACCGGTCATCTGCGCCTACCCGTCGGAGCGCCAGACTTCTATGACGCCATCACTCTGTATGCTAACGCCCTGTGGATAGGCCCTCAACGTGGCTACATTGATCCAGTGAAGGAGGTTGCATCCACGGTAAAAGCTCTTGAAAATCATCTTATGACCTACTCTGAAGCCCTGGCTGAACGCGGTCGCGACTTTGAAGAGGTCGTTTGCGAACGTGAAGAAGAGGAAATCATTCTCTCCCGCTTCAAGAAAACCGTCGAACAACAGGATATACCAATCGATCTTTCGGCTGAAAGCGGCAAGGAGTAACCCTATGTCACTGTCTGACATCTTCATTCCCTGCCCATGGGCCGTCATGCCAGACGCGTTGGACCCATTCTTTAGGGCTCTGTTTAATCCTTCCTCTCAGGGGGCGGGACAAGCCGTCGCCGCTGTACCAGCCTCCGGCGAAGACGGTTCCCCCTTATATTCCATCATCGGAGGCGTTGCAGTCGTTGAAGTCGGCGGCGTCATCCACCGCAAGGCCGGGGCCATTTCCTTTTTTGGCTTAAGTTTTTCTTGGTCTGGCCAGGATCAGATACGCGAAGCTGTCGCGAAAGCAATGCTCGACCCCGGGGTTGGGGCTGTGTTGCTGTCGTTTAACAGTCCAGGCGGCGTGGCCGCCGGGGTCAAGGAACTGGCAGACTTCATTACCTCTCAGCGCGACAAACCTATGTACGCCTACGCGGACGGCCTGTGCGCCTCGGCGGCCTATTGGCTGGCTTCGGCCACAGGGCGGGTCTACGCCCCACGCACTGCTTCCATCGGCAGTATTGGTGTGTTGCATGTGCATTGCGACCGTTCTGCGGCCAATGCAGCCGAAGGTGTTCGGTACACCTATATCACCGGTGGTGCATGGAAATCTTCCGGCAACGGGGATGCCCCCTTGTCCGGGGCTGATCAAGCCTATCTGCAGCAGATGGTCACATCGCTGCATGACATTTTCCGGGCCGACGTCATTGCCTGTATGGGCGTGGATGCGGCTAAGCCAACTTCCTGGGGGGACGGGCAAGTGTTTCTGGCCGACGACGCCCTCGCCCTGGGCCTTGTCACAGGCATCGTCACCGACAGGGATGCTCTCATAGCCCAAGTCAACAAGGAGATCGTGATGGACAAAGAACAACTTGCCAAGGCCCATCCGGAGCTTTTGGCGCAAATTCAGGCAGAAGCCCGGCAGGAAGCCGATGCAGCGGCACTGGAACGTTCCACGGCGTCGGCCGAGACGCAGGCTGCGTTGGTGAAAGCCGTAGCTGGTGAAGGCGTGGCCTCCATGGTTGCCAAACTTATGGAGGCTGGTTTTACCGCCAAGCAGGTGGAGGCCATGGAATCCATACTGGCTATTGCACCATTGTCCAAAGACAACTCCGACGCCAGCCAGCCTGCCGCCGAGAAGCCAGGAGGCGAGCAGCACTCCGCCAAGGGTGAGTCGCAATCTCCCAGTCGCGCGGAGATGCTCGCCGCCATCCGCAAGGCTACCCCGGGGCCGGTGAACACTTCGGTCAATGCCAAGGAGGGGGACACCGTGCAGGCGGCCATCGATCGCATCAGCGCCGTACAGGTGTAAGGGAGTCACCATGAAAAGCTTGTCCAATTACCAGCGCCGGGGCTTCTTGAAGGATCATCCTCCGATCACACAGCGGGTACTCGTCGCTTCCACTGGCACCGAGCGTACCTTGCTTGCTGGTACGGTGCTCGGCCTCGCAACCGGCAAGCATGATGCCTTTGTCGTAGGGATGGAGGCGTCATGCATTCTGGCCGAGGACATCACCGTTCCCGCCGTTGGGGACGCCTACGCCCTGGCTTACACCCACGCCGCAGTCGTGACTTCCGAGCTGATTTGGGCTGAAGGCGTTTCTGCCGCGGACCAGCAAACCGCCCTCGCTGCCCTGCGCGGCAAGGGCGTTCACGCAAGCGAGGCTTAAGATGGAATTCGACTACTTCGACCCTCGCATCCTGACCGGGGTCATCAATAAGCGTCCTTTGAAGAGCGACATTTTTGCTACCTTTTTTAAGCGGCAGACACCCAGCCCGGTTGAGTTGTTTGAACTGCACGTTAAGAGTCGGAATATCTCCATGCTTCCGGCCATCACCAATCACGCCCCCGGCACTATGCGGAAGGGTGATTCCATCGCTGCCGGAGCGGTCAAGGCCCCGCGCTTTCGTCCTAAGCGTGCCTTTATGGCCGCCGACAAGTTCAAGATTCCCGCCGGGGCCAATCCTTATAACCCGGTGGATAACGCCGTGGAGCGGCTCATCGCGGAAGACATGGACCTGCACCGCGAGGAAATCGACTTCGCCACGGAAATTATGTGTTGCCAAGCCATGGTGCTCGGCAAAATCACCTTGTTCGAAGCGATTGAAGGCGCGGGGGCCAAGCCGACCTTTACGGTGGACTTCAAGCGTCCGGCCGCCCACAACGTGATCCTTTCCGGTGGCGCTCTCTGGTCCTCCGCCGATTCCGACCTGCAAGGGCAAGTGGATTCCTGGGACCTCATGATTCAGGAAGAGACCGGCTACGGCTCCACCGACCTGCTCCTGGGCAAGAGCGCCTGGAAATCTTTTCGCAAGCATGCCGACGTCAAAGACGACCTGGACAACAAGGGCATTGACATCGGCATGCTTTCTCCTCGTGTAGGCCGCAAGCTCAAGGGCGTCTGGAACGGCCTGAACATTTGGGTCGTGGTTGGCACCTATACCGACCTTGACGGTAGCACCAAACACTATCTCGACCCTGACTATGCTGTGCTGGCGGCCAAGGATGCTACCTCCGTTATCGAATTCGGCATGCCTGTGGACAATAACTGTCAGGGCGCTGTGGAGATTTTTTCCAAGGCGTTCAACCAGGAAGACCCTTCTGGCATCTACACCATAGCGGAATCCCGGCCTTTGCCTTGGCCCAAACAGCCCGGCTGGGTCGTTCTGGCCAAGGTCGTTTAAAAAAGGGGGCATCATGGCGAAAATCAATGTCATTCTGCGCGGTCAGATGGATAGCGGGAAAGAAGTGAAGATGCCCGGTGAAGTCGTGGCCATGGAAGAAGCTCAAGCCAGCAGCCTCGCCTCCATGGGCATGGTGGAGCTGCCTGGGGAAAGGCCGGACGCCAAACCCGCCAAGCGATCCAGGAGGCATGGTGCCCTGGCCGCTCTGGACAGTGCCGAGCCTGACGATGAAGCCGCCAGCGCCGGCGGCGCTGCTGAAAACGGGAGCGAAGGAGCGTAGCCATGGCCGATTTTGAGATAGCCTATCCCAAGCTTTCCCTTGCCGAAGGCCTATATAGCAATGACCCCGATGACTCCGGCGGCGAGACCGTCTGCGGCATCGCCCGGGTCTTCTGGCCCAAGTGGTCCGGTTGGAGCATCGTGGATGCCACCAAAAAAATGGCCGGATTTCCCGGCAGCCTTAAGTCCAGCGCACCACTTATAGCGGCTGTGCATGCTTTTTATCGTGAACGGTTTTGGGATCGCTTTTGCCTGGATGCCTTTGACCAGCCCTTGGCCTTCGAGCTGTTCGAGCAGGCTGTGAATCTGGGCGAGGGGCGCATGGTTAAGTATCTACAGCAGGCGCTTAACGCGTTAAATTACAATAATAAATTCGGGATGGATCTTGTTGTTGATGGAGCTTTTGGCCCCCAAAGCCTGTTGCGCCTTAAGCAGCTCGTGGCAGACGGTCGTGCTCGCGCCTTGCAATATGGCATGAATGGCCTGCAGTGCGCCTACTATGTCAGTCTTGGGCTGTCCAACAGCGCAAAGCGCAAATACACAAGCGGGTGGCTGACTCAGCGCGGCGAAGCAAACGGAGGGAAATAATATGGACGGGACAAAATCATTGCTCACAAGCCGCACCTTCTGGGGCGCGGCGCTCATGTTTGTAGCCTCGGCTCTTTCCTATTTTGGCATCAACTTCGAGGCCGAAGAGCAGTCCAAGCTGGCCTACATCCTGGCAGAATTCGGCGGCTTTCTTCTCACGGTTTGGGGCCGCATCGCCGCGAGCAAAACCATTGAAACCAAAAAGACCACGGCAGTGTTGCTGGCACTTTGTCTTACCTTGCCTGCTTGCGCCCTTAAGGGTCTGCCCGCGCACGAGCAGGCCGTGGTGGTCACCAATGAATGTATCGTGGCTTACGAGGGCCTTCACAAGGAATATCTCGCCCTGTACGCGGCGCTCCCCGGGCAGCGGGAGTTCCTGGAAACCAAGGTGGCTCCGACCTTGGATATCGCCAAAACGGCCATGGTCAGTCTGGGTGATGCCGCAGCGGTTTGGGCGCGCACCAAGACAAAACCCACCGACTGGGACGACCTGAAAGCGCGAGCCCTCAACCTTTTGACCGACGCCACGACTTTGGTGGCGCGTTTTAAGGGGGCGCAGTCATGACACCGGAAGCCATTATTGCCCTTGTCGAATCAGGCATTCGTCTGGGACTGACTGCCGCCGACATCGTGCAGCGATTGTGTTCCGCCCATGGAGGCGAGGCCATCCCCACCCTGGATGAGTTCGAGGCCCGTGTGGATGCCCTGCGCAAGCTCCCCGCCCTTGCCCCGGAAAAGAAGCCGTAACCTGTAATGAGTGCCCTGGGGGCGGTGAATGACCACAAACCAACATGTAGTAGGGGATAGCACCGCGAGTGCAGCAATCATAGGCAAGCACATCATGCCCTTGTTTATCCCTATCCTGGTGGGTATTGGCTCCGCCGCCATCACCACAACTATTACTATGGCTCGCCTGGAAGAGCGGGTGACCCATCTGGAGCGCTCGTTCAATGAACACAACAAAGAGACTGAAGGGCTGCGTGCCAAGGATACGGAGTATGAACGGCGCATTTCGCGGGTGGAGTCGCTGGCCGAAACCACCCAACGGCGTCTGGATGAAATCGGCTCCGATGTGAAGGCGCTATTGAAGATGGAGAGGATCAAGCCATGAACTTCCAGGATCAATTGGTTAAGGATGCCTTCACTTTTCTGAACCCAAAGGAGTTCGGAGAGGAAATTACCCTGGACGGCATCCCCGCCATCGGGGCCTGGGATGACGTGGAGCAAACCGCGCCAAGGTTCTTTGGGGCGACCATGGACATCATTGGCGTCAACACCGTGGAGCGGGTGCTGTTCGTTATGCCCAGGACTTTGGATCAGCCGTTGACGCTGCCGGTTCCCGACCAGGAGGTGGACATCGGCGGCACTCTCTGGACGGTGCGCGATGCCAAGCCCGAAGGGGTTATCAATAAATTGATCCTGTTCCGCAACGAGAGCTGAAATGATCGAGATTCGCATTGATCCAAGGGAGTTGGACGCAGCCCTGCAACGCGTGAAGGATGTTCCCTATGCTATGCAGCGGGCCGTTTTCCCGGCAGTGGCGGAAATGCTGCAGGGCGTGCGCAAAGAGTTGGCCGGCCATCTTGTGAGCGAGGTGGCCTTGCCGGAAAAACTGGCGATTGGGGCAATGAAACTCTCCTCCGCGCCACGTCTTTCCGGTGGTGTCGTAGTCGGCGAGGTGACGGTTAAAAGCGCCAACCTGCCCCTGATTTACTATGATGTTGATCCTATGGAGATTACGGCCCGGACTGGCATGCGTTCCAAGCAATGGCCTGGATTCTCCTTCGCTTTGCGCAAGGGGCAGCGCCGTCAGAGCGCGGAACGAGTGCAGGGCGTCTGTCTGCCCTTTATCGCCCGCATGCCCACGGGGCATCTGGGGGTCTATTACCGCACGGCCACGCAGATGAAGCAGGCCTACGGTCCCACCGTTCAGTATCATGTGGCTGATCCTGGCGTTGAAGACATGATTGTCAGCAACGCCCAACGGCGCTTCCCGGACATCCTTTCCCGTTTTGTGGACAAGGCCATCAGCGAACACGGAGGTGGCGCGTGAGCCCACTGCTTGCTCCGTTCCTGAAGGAACATCTGGCCAGGGAGTTGTCCTCCCTGGCCCTGATTGGGCAGTGCGAACAGAGCGATGCTGCCCGTCCTCCACAGGTATTTATCGGCGATCTGCCCGCCAAGCGCCGAGAGAGAGATGCCCGGGAAATCCCTTGTGTGGTTATCGTCCCATTCTCGGGATTTCAGCAGGAAGGCTCATGCGTGACAGAGGTGGCCCTGATTTGCGCCGTTTACAATAGAGAAGAGGGCGACGGAGAGGGTTTGGAGGGCGACATGGCCCTTCTTTTGAATGCCGTATCCCGCGCGCTTATGCCTTGCGCCAATGGGATTCCCCTGGGCCGTCGCTTTAACCTCTGTCCGGACAACAAGGGGCGGCTGCTCCCGTGGAGCAAAGATGAAAAACAGCTCCAGCCTTTCTTACAAGCAACAATGACCAGTACCTGGACCTGTAAAGGCTGGGAATAGGAGTTCATCATGGTGAAAGAGAAGACTGAAGTCAGCTTCACTGAGCGGCCAGCAGCACTTATGTATCTCGGTCCAACAATCCTCAGCCCCGTGCCGCTTATTCATCGCAGCGTCTATTCTGGGGGGCTGCCTGAGTACGCGCTGGAACTGCTCAATAATGACAGGGTGTTGGCCGATTGCTTTGTGCCCTTGAAGGAAGCGGGCAAGGTTCTGCGCGAACTCGAAGGGGCGCTCCCTGCGGGTGAGGCGACCAACCGCTACGTCAGCGTGCAAAAGCGCTATGCGAGGAATAAATAATGTATAAACATGGCGTTTACACATCTGAACAGCCCACCAGCATTGTGCCTCCTGTTCGCGTGGACGTGGCCTTGCCTGTCGTGGTGGGCACGGCACCGGTGCAAACCCTGGAGTCCGGCACGCCCGTGCCGATCAATACGCCGCTGCTGATTTTTTCCTATGCCGAAGCCGTGCGGCAGCTTGGCTCCTTGCCGGAAGGGGCAGCCGCCTCGGATTACAGCCTGTTCGAATTCGCAAAAATTTACCTCGCCCGTTACGGCGTCGCGCCCGTGGTATTCATTAACGTCTTTGACCCGGCTGTCCATAAGGATGCCCAGGGCAAGCCCGACATTGCAAAGGTGACTGCCGCCGACATCATTGGCGGTATCGACGCAGCCACGGGCAAACGGACGGGGTTGGAGCTGGTGGAGGAGATTTTCCCTCGTTTTGGCTTGGTCCCGGGCCAGATCCTGGCTCCCCGCTTTTCCGGCGACGAGGCTGTTGCCCTTGTTGTCGGAGCCAAGGCGAATACCATCTGCGGTCACTTCAAAAGCACGGGCATCATTAGCGTGCCGGCTTCCGTGCAGCGTTACACCGAGGCATATGCCTGGGTGAAAGACAACAACCTGACGGACAAGAATCTGCAGGTTTTCTTTGGTCAGCCGGTCTTCGGCGATGTTGTCGAGGATGGCTCGGCTCACTTGGCCGGGGTTATTGCCCAGAGAGACGCGGAAAATGATTGCATCCCGTACTGGTCGCCCTCCAACAAGCGCCTGCTCGCCAATGGGATGTCTCACGGCGGCAAAGAATTGCACCTCTCTCCCCAGGAAGCGGCCTACCTGAACGGACAGGGCATCGTCACCGGCCTTTCCTGGACTGGCGGTTTGGTGGCCTGGGGCAACCGTACGGCGGCTTATCCCGGCATCACGGACGTAAAGGACACCTTCATTCCGATTCGTCGGATGTTTAATTTCGTATCCAACACCTTGGTGCTTACTGCGTGGCAGTTTTTAGATGGGCCGCTGCGTCGTCGCCTTATCGAAACTGTGTGCGACACCTTCAATGTTTGGCTGAACGGCCTTGCCGCGCGGGAATTTATCCTGGGGGGCCGTGTGCAGTTTCTTTATGCCGACAATCCCACCACGGACCTTATGGATGGCATCGGTCGGTTCCGCGTGTTTCTGACTCCGCCATCACCGGCGCGAGAGCTTGACTTTATCCTGGAATACGACCCTGCCTACCTCGCCAACCTCTTTGACGTACAGGAGTAATCCATGGCTACGAGTCTGCCTGCAGCGAATATCATCCCGGATAAGCTCATCAACGCCAAGATTTACTTTGAGGGCAAGTCCGAACTGGTCGGTACGGCAGACGCCGAACTGCCCAGCCTGGAATACATCACGGAAGCCATCTCCGGCCTTGGTCTGGCTGGAGAGATGGAAACTCCGGTCATGGGGCATTTTAAGCCCCTGCCGTTCAAGTTTAAGTGGCACGTGCCCAACAAGTCTGCCTTGACCCTGCTGAAGACCAAGACCCACCACTTGGATATCTACGGTTCCATTCAGCAGCTTGACGCGGCCACAGGGGAGTTCTCCTCGCAACAGGCAAAAGTGGTGCTGCGCGCCGCGCCAAAGAAGGTTGGCCTTGGCAAGGTGGAGCCGGGGAAACGCATGGACCCGGAAACAGAACTTGAGTGCAGCTATATAAAGATGTGGCTGGGAGGCGACGAGGTCCTGGAAATCGATAAGTTTAACTTTATTTGCAAAATCCTGGGCGAAGACATGCTGGCTAGCGTGCGCAGCGACCTGGGCATGGAGTAAGTCATGGAAAAAGAACGCAGCAAGACAATCGACTTGGATTTCCCTGTGCAGCTAGCCGATCGGCTACTGGAAAAGATTGCCATGAGACGGCCAACTATGAAGGAATTGCGAACTTACCGTATCAAGGGTTCGGAAGATGTTGACGGTGAATTTGCACTATTCTGTGCCCTGACTGGCTTAAGAGAAGAAGAAATGGACGGGGTTGATGCAGCCGACTATGCGAGGTTGCAAGACGTCTACGTCTCGTTTCGGACCCCAACCAAATGATGATTCTATACGCGGACTGACGCTGCAACTTGCGCGGTTAACTCGCTGGGGGCCTGAGGAGATATTGAACTTCGATTTCGAGGATGCAAGTTGGTGGCTTGAAGGGGCTGTTGCCCTGGAACGTGAAATAAATAGTTCGTGACGAGGTTTGTCGTGGGAAAGACTCTTGGTGTGACATTTGCCGTTGGCGCAAGCGTAGGAGGTACCGTTGCCTCTGCGTTTGCCACGGTTGATTCACGTATCAAGACTACCAAGGGCAACCTCAAAGAGTTGCAGGCCGTTTCGGCAAAAGCTGGCGCACTTATGACGGCGGATGCCCGCCTGAAGGACGCCAAAAGTCGTTATGCCGCTAATCCTACGGCGGCGCTGAAAACAGAAGTTGCTGACGCACAGCGGGCCTTTAATTCGGCTGAACGTGCTGCCAAAAAGTACAACGTGGCAGTGGCGGACTCAACTAGGGTGCACGCCCAGGCCACTGCCGCCGTCGCCAAACATGCAACGTCTTTGGCTCGCCTGCAAAAACTGCAAGCCAACCAAGCCAGGCGGCAGGAACTGCATGGCCAGATGCTGGGCACAGCGGCCACCGTGGCGACGGTGGCCGTGCCTGTCAAGCTGGCCATCGACTTTGAAAGCTCCTTCGCAGATGTGAAGAAGGTCATCGATTTCGCGAGCAAGGAGGAAGAAAAAGCAGTCCAGAAGGACATCCGCGACCTCTCCAGCAAGACGGGTCTTGCTGCCAGCGGCATTGCCGGGATTTATGCAGCCGCCGGCTCGGCCAAGCTGGCGACTTCGCGGGAAGATCTACAAGCCTTTGCCGACACCGTTGCCCAAATGGCCGTGGCCTTTGGAATGAGCGCCGATGAAGCCGGGCAGAAGATGGCTTCCTGGCGTTCTAAAATGGGTATGTCCCAGAAAGAGGTCGTGTCTCTTTCTGACGCAATCAACCACCTTGGCAACAACATGGCGGCTGACCCGCTGAAAACCGCCGAGGTTGTGGAACGCATGGGTGCGGTGGCCAAGGGTTCGGGGTTGGCCGCGAAGTCCATAGCCGCGTTGTCGGCAAGTTTTGTGGCAGCCAGCCCCAGCCCAGAGATAGCTGCGACGGGCATGAAGAATTTCTTGCTCGCCATGACAAAGGGTGATGCCCTTTCCAAGGATCAGAAGTCCGCCCTTGCTCGTCTGGGCATCAAGAACCCCAAGAAACTTGCTGCGGCCATGCAGAAAGACGCTGAGGGCACCATCATGAGCGTCATGCAAGCCATCAAACGTATACCCAAAGCGCAGCAGGGTGCGATTTTATCCGAGCTATTTGGCTCAGAATCGCTGGGCGCAATTCAGCCCTTACTGGAGAACCTGGACACTTTAAAAAATGCCTTTGGCTTTGTGGCTAAGGAGCAGGATTTTGCCGGGTCCATGAGCAAGGAATACGCCGCGCGTTCTCAGACTACGGAAAACGCCCTCAAGCGCCTGCGGCGGGCTGCCGAGTCTCTTGCCATAGGCCTCGGCAGCACCTTGTTGCCAGGGATAACCGTTGTTGCCGAAGCCGGAGTTGCGCTTCTTAGCCCTGTCATCGCTCTGGCCGAACGTTTTCCTGAAGTGACCACGGCCGTATTCGCCGTCGCGGGCGGACTGGTGGCTCTGAAGGTCGCCGCTTTAACCGGGGGGTATGCGGCCACCATCCTTTCCGATGGCTGGACAGTCGCCAAGGGCATTTTTATTGCTTTGAATCCTAGAATTGTCGCTCAGAAGGCTGTCTTGCTGGCGCACAGCGTCGCCGCTAAGGCTTCGGCCGTGGCCTCATTCGTCATTGCCGCCGCTCAGAAAGCATACAGCATCGCTTTGGCGCTCACCAATCCTCGAATTATAGCTTCAACGGTAGCGATGGTGGCGCATAAGGCCGTATCGCTAGCCTTGGCGGTGAGCACTAAAATAGTGACTGTGGCACAGTGGGCTCTCAATGCTGCCATGAGCGCCAACCCCATCGGACTTATTGTTGTGGCCGTGGCCGCTCTGGCCGCCGGTCTGTACTGGCTTTACAATAACTGCGAGCCTGTTCGCACGGCCATCGATGCCGTGTGGAAGGTTGTCAAGGTTGTTGGGCAAAATGTGCTCCGCGTACTGGCCGTGCCCTTCGCCGTCGCCGTGAACCTCATAAAACAGCAATGGGAGCCCCTCAGTGCGTGGATGGGCGAGAAATGGACGGCCATAAAGGGGGCCTCCTCCAAGGCATGGGAAGCAGTGTCCGGGGCTGCTTCCTGGTGCTGGGACGGCATTAAATCCGTATGGGCCGGCGCGGCCAGCTTTTTCGGAGGTATCTGGGACGGTATCAGTAGCCGTGCAGGCGCAATGTGGGAGGCTGTCAAGACTCCGGCCGTGGCCTTTTTTGAGTGGATAAGTGGGAAATTCAAATGGGTGGCCGGCAAATTCCAATGGCTGGCCAACGGCTGGGCCACGGCCAAAGGGTGGATCAGCTTCGGTGACGACGAAGAGGAAAAGCCGCAATCCCAGCCTGCCGTTGAACAAACCGCAGCGGCCGTGAATCCTGCCGCGCAAATGACGGTCGCTAGCAGCTCGCCGACGGCTGCTGCGGCTCCGGCTGTTGCCGCCAACTCCGCCAGCGCCAAACCCTCTACTTCTTCCGCTTCTTCCGCTTCTTCCGCGCCTGCCCCGGCGGCGCGACCTTCGCGCCCGTCCTCACCCGCCGGAGCAGGCGCACCGCAAGTGAACATCACCATCCCTGTCACCCTCAACGGCGTGCCCGCCGCTGACATCGGCAAGGTGCTGGTGGCCGCCATAAAAAATCAGGAGAGCGAGCTGGAGGCGTATTTCAGCAAGTTCCTGGAGCGCATTGCCGCCAACCAGAAGAGGCTGGCTTATGACTCCTAACACTGAGACGTACACCACGTTGCAAGGGGATGCCTGGGACGCCATTGCTTACCGGCTTTGGGGTGAAGAGCGTTTGTTTATGGCCCTGGTGGATGCCAACCCAGAGCACGTGGACGTGGTCATCTTCTCCGCAGGCGTTAAGCTGCGTATCCCATCCAAGCCTGAGAACTACGTTGCGACGGAGTTGCCGCCATGGATGAGCTAAGCTCTCGCGGTCTCGCACGTCGGGTTTTTTTGGACGTATCAATTGGTGGCCATAGCGCCACGGCCTACATTGAACCGTATTTGTTGTCATTTGAATATACAGATCACGCTGCCGGGAAGTCTGACGAAATACAAGTGCAATTGCACGACCGTGACGATAAATGGATAAATGATTGTATTCCAGATAAAGGTACGGAAATGACAGCTTCTATCCGCTGCCTGAATTGGGTCGGGACGGGGAATCACATGGTTCTGAACTGTGGCGCGTTCAAGTGCGATAACCCTACGTATAGTGGTCCGCCAAACAAGGTGAGTATCAAGGCTGTTTCCGCCTCGTTAACTGGCCAGTTGCGCGAGACAACCCGCACGCAGGCATGGGAGGGCTTCTCACTTCAAGGCGTGGCTGGGGATATCGCTAAGCGTAACAACCTTGAACTCTATTATGACGCCGAGCCACACGCCTTCGAACGTCAGGATCAGCGTTCTGAGACGGACCTCGCCTTCCTGCAGCGCCTTGCCGAGGATCGGGGTGTAAATCTAAAAGTGCATAATGACAAGCTGGTGCTTTTTTCTGCCCAGTCTGCGGACGCTCGCCCCGCCGGGATGGTCGTCATGCGTAAAGCTGGCGGCCAGTTTTCGGCTTCTGAGTATTCCTTTGAGGACAGCTCCGAAGGCACCAGCTACTCGGCCTGTACGGTCCAGTACCACGACCCGGCCACCAACGAACTGCGCGCCGTCACCTACAACCGCGCTGCCGGCGAGATGTCAGAGGAAGAAACCAATAAGGTGCTGGTGCTGGACAAGCGAGTGGAGTCGGATGCCGACGCCTTAAAACTGGCCCAGAACAGCCTGCGCGGCGAGAATAAGGGCGAGGTGAAGGGGGCGTTCACTATCATGGGGAATCCCGGGCTCGTGGCGGGCATAACCGTGACTATGGACGGTTTTGGCCGCTTTTCTGGCAAGTATTTCGTGGAAAAGACCACTCACAGAGTGGGGGGCAAATACACCACTTCGGCGGAAATCCGTCGGGTTCTGGAGTACTGAGATGGATTTCGCCAGCCTGGATCGCCGGTTGCGCGCTTTGGAAAACACCCGTCCAGCCTCTTTGCGTTGGGGTGAGGTGACCCAGGTTGATGAAACTACCGGCACCGCGCGGGTCAAGATCCACGATGCCGACGGGATGGTGAGCAAGCCGTTGCGCGTCCGTCAGTCCCGCACACACAAGGACCAGGAACAGGAGTTGCCTGACCTGGGCGAACATGTGGGCTGTATTTTTTCCGGGCAGGGACTTGAAGAGGGTTTGGTGTTGGGTGCGGTTTATTCAACCAAGAACCCTTCTCCCGGCAAGCCTCCATACGTTTGGTACCACAGGTTCGCCGACGGGACTGAGTTGGAATACGATCGGGAAACCCACAGGCTTACGGGCACGGTTAAGGGCGAAATCGACCTCGCAGTGGAAAAGGACGTGCGGGTCAAATGCCTACAAGGGGTCACGCTGGAAGCGGATGGTAACATCCTGGTGAAAAGCGCCAAGACTCTCACGCTTGAGGGGGGCATTTCCATCGTGCTGCGCACACCCAGTCTGCTTATCCAAGGATTGTTCGGCAAGGTCTGTTCCGCGCTCATGACCGCCACATTTAAGCTCAAAGGCTTGTTAGACCACGACGGATCGCATGTGCTCACCGGTGATGTGAACGCCGGGGGTAAAATCATCGATAGCGGCGGCAATACCAACCACCATTCGCACTAGAGGCGGACATGGCAGACGATCTGAGAGGTGGCGGCACGTTGCCCGCATATGAGGAAGACCCCATGCCCGCCAAGGGGGGGGTGGGCAGCTTTGGCCCTGTGGTGTTTAGCGTCTCGGCCGACGCCCTTTATCTTGTGGAAGGTATTGCTCGAGCCACCAGAGCGCGGATTGAAGAGCATCCGGTTGTAGGGGCCAAGCCACGGCTGGAGTTCATCGCGCCGGAGTTGGATGAAGTGGCCTTTAGCATTTTCCTGCATGCCGGATATGGAGTGAACCCGCGAGAGGAGATAAAGCGCCTGCGTCTCCTGTGTGCCGAGGGGCGCGCTCAGCGCCTGATCTTGGGCGGCTCTAATTTTGGCTCGTATCTGTTGCTCTCAGTTACTGAAAATTGGTTGCGCACCGGTCCCGGCGGGGTGGTCCTGGTTGCTTCCGCCTATGTCGCCCTGAGAGAGTATTGGTAATGGAACATGAGCTGTTTACCGGAGATGAGGCCCCCGTCGTCATTGGCGCGACGGGTCTTGAGGATATCATGCAGTGCATGCGGATCATCGTGCGGACCGTGGTTTACTCCTGCCCAATGGACCGTGGTTTTGCCAACACCGGCAAGTATGTTGATTCTCCCATCCCGCATGCGGTGGCTCTGCGGATCGCCGAGCTGACTGAAGCCCTGGAAAAATACGAGCCGCGCATCAAGGTGACCTCCATCCGTTTCGTCCCCCTGCGGGGCACCGCTGCACAAAAAGCCCAGGTCGTGGACGGCGCCATGGATGGACGCCTTACGCCCATTATCCGTTTTCGGTTGCGCCAGGGGGTGGCCATATGAGCAAAAGTCTCCCCGATCTTCCGGACATCCGCTTTTCCGATCTGGACCCGGCTAGCATCGAGAGCAGTATTATCACGGTGTATGAAGGGCTGACGGGAAAGACTCTGTTCCCGGGTGACCCGGTGCGCTTGTTCATGGAATCATTGGCCTACCTCCTCGCCATGCAGAACGCGGCCATTGACGCGGCAGGCAAGCAGAATTTGCTGGCCTATGCCACAAAAGCCCATTTGGACCACCTGGGCGCGCTCATGGATACACCTCGCCTTAATCCGAGCGCGGCTACCACAGTCATTCGTTATTCCTTGGAAGAACCGCAGAGCTGGGCTGTGCTCATCCCTCAGGGCAAGCGAGTGACCACCGGCAGCGGCGGATTGGTGTTTGCTACGGACCGCACGGCGGAAATCCAGGCGGGTGAAATGTTTGTTGACATCCCGGCCACCTGTTTTGTGATGGGCACCAAGGGCAATGGCCTAGTTTCGGGCCAGATAAACAAAATGGTGGACATTATCCCCTACGTGAAGAGCGCGGCCAATCTCACCACCACAGCGCTCGGTGCGGACGTCGAAGAAGACCAGCCGTACTGTGAACGCATCCAGCTTGCTCCCGAAAAGTTTTCCGTCGCCGGCCCCGGAGGGGCTTACCGGTTCCACACCCTTTCCGCGCATCAGGATATTGCCGACTGCGCGGTTTGGCGGCCCAAGCCCGGCACAGTGGATGTGCGTCCCATCCTGAAGGGAGGCGAGTTGCCGATGGATGATTTGCTGTCCATCGTGCGTGAGCGTCTAAACGATGAACGCATCCGGCCTTTGACGGACACGGTCATTGTGGCCGCTCCAGAGCCTGTGGAGTACTCCGTGGCCGGTGGCTGGACTTTACACCGGGACAACGCCCCTCTGGCTGAAAGCATCAAGCTGCGCGTGGCCGCAGCCGTGGAGGATTTTCGGCTGTGGCAGCGCACAGTACCCGGGCGCGACATCAACCCCACCCGGCTCATAGCCCTTATGGAGCGTGCCGGGGCCAAGCGTGTTGACCTGAGAAGTCCGTCTTTCATCAAGCTCGAACCCAGGCAAATTGCCCGCGAAACAACCATCAGCGTGGAGTTCCTGGGGGTTGAGGATGAGTAGCTGGTTGGGCGAGGTTTCTTTTGCAAGCCTGATTCCCGATTCCATCCGGGGAGACAAGACCGTGGCCGCCGCTGCAGAGGCCATGGATGGACTACTGCGAAGGACCACCCACGCTATCCCTAACCTGCTTATTTGGGCACGTCTGGATCGAGAGTCCGAGCGTCTCATTCCCCCGTTGGCCCGGCTTGTCCGGGCTGCGGGAGGGGTCAAGGCCTTGCCGACGGAGCTTTTGGAACTGCTTGCATGGCAGCTCCATGTGGATTTCCGGGAGATCGCCCTGAACGATTCCATGCTGGAGCGCATGGTGCGGGAGTCCATACCTTGGCATCGTATTAAGGGCACCCCGGCCGCCGTGGTGCAGGCCCTTGCCATGTATAACATCGCCGCCAAAACAGACGAGAGTGGCACAGGGCGCAACTGGGCGGTGTACGAGTTGGAGCTGGAAGATGTTCCGCGCGGCGGAACCCTGGCCAATATTGTGCGCGTGGCCGAGGAAGCCGCGCCCAAGCGCTGCCAACTCCGGCGCGTGTACGGCAAGTTCGACCGGCGGCCCATTATTCTGGACCGTGGCCCGGCCTTGGACGATGGCTATCTGGACGACGATTCCGGCGTTTGGGACCCGGAAACCGGAGTCAAACAATCCTTTGGGGAAACCACTGGACTGCAGTCCGACCCCTATAGCATGGGTGTCTCGGCCATCTGCGCCGAGCACATGCGTTCCGGCCGCATTTACTATTTGGATCGTCCCATTCTGGATCAGTGGAAATTGGATGACCCAACGGTACGCTGCCACGGCTTTGTGGGTGGGGCTGTAGTTTCCCTGCAAAGCATCGGTATCGAAGGCAATAAATATACCTGGAGTAGCCGGTGGAATGAGCGCAAGTGGAACGAATGCGGCGGCTACCCCGGTAGTGCTCCTATTCATCGTCGGCGTATTGACTTTCACCGTAGTGTTTCCAAATCGCAGATGGTGTTGGACTCTGGTCGCTTGGATTCCTCTTTTGAGCGCCTGGACCGGCAGCGTGTCCTATTGGTGGACACTCCCTCGCGTCTGGACATCTCCCGCTTGGATGCCGGGAGCGAAAGCCTGAACCGCCGCACAGTTTTTATTGATGAACGCCTGCAGAACGTGAGCAGGACGGAAGCATCGCAGCGCGAAGCCGAGGCTGCCGGTGCGGCCGTCTTTTCCCATCAGGCCTTTACCGCCGAGCGGGCGGAAGCCTCACCCGGCATCGCTGTCACTACCTACCACGAGGAAATTTTGGCCCTGCTGGCCCTGCGTCGTCTTTTCTCCACCCCCTGCGGCGGTGAGTGGACAGGGGCCTGGGATGCCCGTCCATGGCGCAGTCAGGTTGCGCCTATGCATATTACAACCGAAGGAGAATGAGCAATGAGTCTTGCGACCCTGACCAAGTCCGGGCGGGCTTCAATCGCCAGCGCCATTGCCGCTCAGCCCTTGCATTTCGCCTGGGGCAGCGGAGAGGAGGCATGGGACAATGATCCTGATGGTGAGCACCTGAAAATATCCTTGGTCAATGCCGTGGCTTTGAATAACGAGTTAGGCCGTCGGGCCATCACCGCCACCGGCTATGTGACGCCCGACCAGGAAGGAGAAATTGCCATCCCTGTGGGCCGTCGCCCCACTGGAGAGGTTGATGTGGCCCGCTATCGCGCCGTGCTCGAGCCGACGCCGTTTTTATATCTGCGTGTCAATTTCGACTACGCCGACGCCAGCAACCAGATAATCCGCGAAGTGGCCGTGTTTATGGGCACCCAGACCAAAGAGGGGCTGCCGCCGGGCCAGCGTTACTTCACTCCAGCCGACATCGAAGACGCGGGCCGTCTGCTGGCTATCCAGCGCCTTGACCCTGTCATTCCGCGCTCGCCAGCCGTGCGGCAGACATTTGAATTCGTACTGCCCATCTAAGGAGTAAGTCATGTCCAATATCAAACTGAGCGACTATTATAATCGTCACGATCCGGAAAAGAAATACGAGCAACTCCTTTTTCGGGCAGACCGCACCCTGCAAAGCGCGGAGATGAATGAAATGCAAAGTATTCATCGCGAGCGCCTGCGTGGCATTGGCGACGCACTGTTTAAGGACGGCGACATCATTCGGGACTGCCGGGTGATTATTGACGAAAACACCGGCATCACGCAGTGCGAATCCGGGGCGTTGTATCTGGCCGGAGCTGTGCGTGGCGTGCCGCCAGCCACCCTGACCATTCCCACCACCGGCACCGTGGCAATCGGTGTGTATTTGCGCGAGCGTGTGGTGACCGAGCTGGAAGACCCCACTCTCTACAACCCGGCCATCGGCACACGCGGCGAAGGCGAGGAGGGGGCGGCTCGCCTTCAGATGGAAACTGCCTGGGGCTTTTCTTCAGACGGACAGGCCGGCGACTTTTATCCGGTTTATACGGTGGACGACGGCGTGTTACGCGCAAAGGAGGCCCCGCCAAACCTTGACAGCGTTACCCAGGCCTTAGCCCGCTATGACCGTGATTCCGCCGGAGGGACGTATGTGGTGTCCGGCCTCAACGTGTTGGCCGCCGACGATACCGACGATGGCAAGCAGGTGTACACTGTGGCGGAAGGCCGCGCCCGCGTGTTTGGATACCCTGTGGAGTTGCCTGTTTCCCGCCGCTTGTCCCGTTTAGCCAAGGCGGATCTGCTGGCCATCGACTCCGAACCGCATATCTCCAGTAGCTCCGCCGACCAGCGCGTGACTCTGGACCGCTACCCGGTGGGGAGGATTGCGCAGGTCCGCATCACCAAGGAAACAACGGCCACAATCACCCACGGCGGGTTCACCGGCAGCCAGGACCCTTTGCCGGACACCTCGGTGGTGGAACTCGTGGAGGTCAAGCAGGGCGGCGTCACCTACTTTTCTCCGGCCGACTACAAGCTGACGGCGGGCAAGGTGGACTGGACGCCGTCCGGCTTGGAGCCCGCTCCGCACAGCACCTACACAGTCACGTACAGACACATCGCCACGGAAGAGCCGAAAGACGTGGACCTTTCCGGCTGCACCGTCACCGGCGCGGTGGCCGGAACTCAGATGCTGTTCAGCTACACCCAGATGCTGCCGCGCCTGGATCGTCTGAGTCTCACGCGTGATGGTGAATTCGTTTGGGTCGAAGGGGTCGCCGCCGAATGGAATCCGCAGCCTCCGCGCGTTCCGGAGGGTATGCTGTCCATCGCCACTGTTTATCAAACCTGGGACAGTGCCCGCCGGGTGGTGAACGACGGAGTGCGCGTGGTGCCCATGGACGACATAGCCGCCCTGAATTCTCGCATGGACGACATCCTCGCCCAGGTGGCCCAGCAGCGCTTGACTGCCGACATCGTGACCCGCGAGGCCGGTGCCAAGAAGGGGCTGTTTGTGGACCCCTGCCTGGACAATAGCATGCGCGACCAGGGGCTCGAGCAAACAGCGGCCATCGTGGGACGGGTGCTTACCCTGCCCGTGGACGTGGACGTCATTGCCTTGGTGAGCAATGATATCAGCGTTCCGAAGTTTCAAAGTTACACTCTGCAGACCGCTTTGGAGCAAATCCTGCGCACTGGCTCTATGCTGGTGAACCCGTATTCCGCTTTCGAGCCGCTTCCAGCCATTCTCAGCCTAACCCCGGCTGTGGATCGCTGGACCGAGGTGCAAAATACATGGGCCAGCCCGGTTACGGAGATCATTAACGGCGGTCACTGGGTGCCGGGGAACTCTACGCTGGTGGGTTCCTCTTCCTCCAGCTACGCCCAGGCGCTAGCCTCAAGCACCACACAGCTCGCCAATTTGCGCCAGATTGACGTGGCGTTCCGGGGTACTGGTTTCGCTGCCAACGAAATTGTGGACGTGACCTTTGATGGCATCCCGGTGACCGTCACGTCCAACAAGGCCGACGCTTCCGGCGTGCTTGCGGGCAAGTTTAAGATCCCGGCGGGTGTGCCCGCAGGCTCCAAGCAGGTGTTGTTCATCGGTCGTGGCGGCACGCGCGGCTCGGCCGTGTTTGTGGGACAGGGGCAGCTTACCGTGCAGACTCTGCGCGCCGTGACTACCACGGTGCTGACGTGGCATGATCCCCTTGCTCAGACTTTTGTGCTGAATGAGGCCTGCCAGATTGCCGGAGTGGACTTGTGGTTCACTGCCAAGGGTATTTCCGACGCGGTGGTGCAGCTTCGCGAGACCACGATGGGCATGCCTAATCAGACAGTGCTCGGTGAGCAGGTCCTGGCTCCTTCGGATATCGTACTGGGCAACAATGCCACCAGGATACTCTTTAAAGCCCCAGTCATGTTGCAGCCCGAAACCGAGTACGCCTTGGTTGTCATGTGCGACGATCCTGTGACAGCGCTCTCTATCGCTGAGATTGGCAAGTCAGACCCGTGGTATGGTCGTTGGGTGACGAGCCAGCCCTATCAAGTCGGAGTGTTGCTCTCTTCCAGTAACGCATCCGCGTGGACCCCGCATCAGGACAAGGATATGACGTTTCGTCTGTTGAGGGCCGCTTATGTCGTCGAGCCGCTCAATGTTGAGTTGGGAAGCGTCGAGGTGCATAACGCGACCGACCTTATCTTGATGGGCGTGACAGAGCAGCCCGCAGCGGCCACGCGGGTGGAATACGCGGTGACCTTGCCGGATACATCCACGCTCAATTTGACGGACATGCAGCCGGTACGCTTTGCCCAGCCGGTGACAGGCAACATTGGGGTTGCGGCCAAGCTTACCGGCACGGCCAATGCCGTGCCGGTGCTGCACCCTGGCACGCAACTTCTTTCCGGAGTGACCGCCCAAACTGCGGACTATATCAGCCGTGCCGTGCCAGCCGGGCAGGATAGTCGGGTGCGCGTCATTATTGACGCCTTACTTCCTTCCGGCTCCGGAGTGACCGCGAAGATGGCCGAAGACGGCGGGGCCTCCTGGGGCGACATGCCTTTTGTCAGTTCCCGTGCCCTGGATGAGGGCTGGCAGGAGTTGATTTACGAGGCCGGTACCGACGCCCTCCTGGTGCGAGCCAAGCTGGTGCTCACCGGCACTGCCTTGGCCCGGCCCTGCGTGGCTAACATCCGCGTTTTGACGATCTAAGGGAGGCCCCATGGACGAAAGAACCCCATATCTCGGCCTGCCCATGCCGAGTGACCAGAACACCCTGGATGAAGATCTGCCGCGCCTGCGTGGATGCTTGGAAACCTTGGACGCCCAGGCCGAGCAGGTTGATACCGCTTTGGCGGAAGAAAAAGCCATACGCATAAGCGAGGTGGCCGCCCTTGGCGTGGCCATCGGCGATGAACGTGAAACCCGGATTACGGCTATGGGAACGGCCGAGGCCAGCGCTCGGGAAGCCCTGGCGGGGGCTATTGCCCTTGAATCTCATGAACGTATCGCTGGCGACGCGGCCGAGGCCAGCGCTCGGGAGACGGCCTTGGAGACTCACGATTCCGACGTTGCGGCCCATAACGCCTTGGTGCAACGCATCACCGTGGGGAGCTTGTCGCCCATCATCGGCGTCTGCTTTGTGGAGGCCGGCGGCGGCTCCGGGCTGTGGTTTAACGTGGACGCCGATGGCCAACCCATTTCGCCAGCCAAGAGCTATTTCGACTATCACCCGGTATACTCTGGTCTCAAGCGGGTGCTGATTGACGGGCAGATAATGGTTGAGGTGCCCCAGTTCTGGACCAAGAAGGTGACACCCGCGAGTGGCCCCTTCGCAGGCAAGCCTTGTCGCGTGCTTTCTCCTGGTCAGGCGGATGGCTTCAAACTGTTCCCTGCTTTCATGAAAAACGGCCAACCCCTGGACCGAGTCTATATCGGGGCCTACCAAGGCACCAATGAAGGCGGAAGCCCGGTGAAGGCCGGGTCAAGGCCCGGTAAGGCTCCTCTTGTGAGCCTGGACTTCTCTACTATGAAGGCATACTGCGCCAATCGCAATGTGAATGGGGTCAGTGGCTTCATGCTTTGGGACGTTTACCAGCTTGCCGCCTTGCAGCGCCTTATCTTGACGGAGTTTGCCACGCCAGACGCGCAGGCCGTTATTGGCCGGGGGCACGTAGACGGCACCTCGGCCGTGGCCACGGACTACACGAATCAGCCCGTGTGGCGAGGTTTTGCTGGGTTGTGGGGGAACGTCTGGCAAATGGTGGACGGTTTGGATGCGGACACGTCGCGGAACATCCGCCTATTCAAGAACGACGGCTCCCGCATCTGGGTGAACACCGGCTTTGCCGTACCCGCCTTCGACGGCACCAACGTCACGTATATGGTTAGCCTGAAGGATGGGAAGGGGGACGGATACGACTTTGATGACGTCTTTTTGCCGGCGTCTACGAGTACCAGCTCCGGGGCGGGGTCCTTCAGTGATGGATACTGGGGGCCTTACGGCAGCGCTGGGAATGTTGCCTATCACGGTGGCCACTGGGGCCACGGCTCCTACTCGGGTCTGTTCACGCTCTACCTGAGCAGCCCTGCGTCGTACTCCGGCGCGAGCATCGGTTGCCGCCTCGCAAAAAGTTGACTGCCCTCTGTCTACTGACTACTGCCGGGCCGCCGAGAGGCGGCCCCTGGAGGAATTATGCAACTGGACTTTACCCACGGCGACAAGACCGTTCCTGTGCCTTACGGAGGGGCCTTCGGCGGCTTCATTAAGTTGTACGAGGTGCCCGCGACCTACAGCGACGACTGCTACTATGCCGCCGTGTGGCAGCAGGGAGAGCTGGAGGCTGTGCCAGCCTGTGAGATCGGCATAGAAACCCTACTGGCCTATGTGGCTATTGACCTGGACGGCGCTGGCTTAAAGGCGCGCACCATCTATCTCGCCAAGGAGGTGGCCTATGCCGAGAGTTGAGACCGGCTTTGACGAGCGAACAGGTCTTTTCGGACTGGAGAGCGCCAAAAAACTCAAGCTGGCGGAGATCGACGCTCAAACCAGTGCAGCTATTCTCGCCGGGTTTGACTACTCGGTAGAAGGGGAGACTCTGCACTTCAGCTATGACAGCTTCGACCAACAGAACTTTGTTGATTCGGCCAGCGCAGCCCTTGCTCTTGGCGGGGCCGGACAGGCGTTCTCCGTTACCTGGAATGGTTATCGTCCCGATGGTTCCCTGGCTCGCTTGACCCTTGATGCGGCATCCTTCCTGGCCCTTTATACCCAAGGGGCGCTTCCTCACAAAGCCGCCTGCATGGATCGCGGGGGCCAACGCAAGGCACTTCTGGAGCAGGCCGCCACCCAGGCGGAGCTGGAGGCCATATGATTGACCGTATATGGCGGGCCGTTCTGCATCGGCTCAAGCAGGTGTTGATTGCCCTGGATCAGCTCGCCAACGCTCTGTTGCCCGGCGGTTGGGCTGACGAAACTTTTTCGGCCCGGTGTTGGCGGCTGCGGGAGCGCAGTGGATGGGGAACCGCCCGGTACGCTATAGACGCCGCAGCCCGGCTTCTGGGTGACGAGGGTCACTGCCAAACCTCGTATGAGTCCGAGGTTAAGCGCCTGCAGTGCCCGCCAGCCCTGCGCCCGGGCGGCGCGTCGCAGGCCGATGCATGAGCCTGGATGAACTGAAGCTCCTGACCAGACTGGAGGAACTGGATGCCTACACCCACAAGGTGGTTCTCCAGTTTCCCAAGTTCGAGCGGCACGTGCTTTCGGCTGAAATACGGGTCTGTATGGCCACATGTCTGCGCCTGACGGTGAGGGCGGCCAAGCGTTATCACAAAAAGACCACGCTGGAAGATTTGGACATAGAGCTGGCCTTCCTGCGTATCCTTGTCCGCAAAGCCCACGCCCTGGGTTATATTTCCACAAATCGTTATGAGGTGTGGATGCGCAATGTGGAGGAGGGTGGACGCATGCTCGGGGGATGGCTAAAGAGCGTACGCTGATATTTTGGGCAGCGGCTTATACGGTGGCAACTGGGGCAACGGCTCCAACTCGGGTCTGTTCACGCTCAACCTGAACAACCCTGCGTCGAACTCCAACACGAACATCGGTTGCCGCCTCGCAAATCGCAACGCCAGAAGTTGTCCGCCCAATTTAATGAAGAGCGGCTTCCAGAGCGGTTATTTGGGGCCGCTGTCCATCTTCCGGCTTTGCCGGGGGAGAACCTCAACTTGGGCCGGGCGGCAAGTAGCGCGCGAACGCGGTCCGGCTCCACTTACATCCTATGCCGAAAACAGCACGCGATCTTTGGCCTTCGGTCATCAATTTCGAGAACTTGTTCAAGGCGTGGCAGGCTACCCGCCTGGGCAAGCGCTACGAGAAAGAGTCGCTCTTATTTGGAGAGCGTCTGGAAGAAAATTTATTCGAGCTGCAGGGGAGGCTGCTGCACAAAACCTGGATGCCTAGCCGATGGCGTGAGTTCGTGGTGCGTGAGCCCAAGCTGCGCTTGGTGCAGGCACCGCCGTTTCACGACCGAGTGGCGCATCACGCCTTGGTGCGCGTCATTGAGCCGTTGTTTGAGCGTCGGTTTATCCAGGACAGCTACGCTTGCCGCAAAGGCCGGGGTACCCTGGCCGCCAGTGGGCGGACCCAGAGCTTTTTGCGCGGGGCGCGGCGCAAGTGGCCCAGGCCCTATGTGCTGAAAGCGGACATCAAGGGCTATTTCCCCCATATCCGGCACGACATCCTCATGGGGATTCTGAACAAGGTCATCGGCGATGCGGACGTTATCTGGCTATGCGGGCAGATGGTCATGCAGAATGGTTTCCATGAGCTGGGGTTGCCCATAGGGGCGTTGACCAGCCAGCTTTTTGCCAATGCCTATTTGGATTCCTTCGACCACTACATGAAGGATGAGCTGGGCGTGCGCTATTACCTGCGTTATATGGACGATTTTGTGACGGTCGTGGATGGGAAGGCCGAGGCTCGGCGACTCATGGAGTTGGCCGGGGAGTTTCTTGCCCGTAGGCTGGGTTTGTTTCTAAACCCCAAGACCAGCATTTTTCCGGCGGACCACGGGGTGGATTTTGTGGGCTATCGGCATTGGACGGACCGCATCCTGCCCCGCAAGCGCAACGTCAAGCGTGCCCGGCACCTCTTCAAGAGCATGGCCCGGAGTTATCGCGAGGGTAAGATAGACCTGGATTACGTGCGCGCCAGAGTCATGTCCTTTCTTGGCTATATGAGCCATTGTCAGGGGTATAAAACGACCACGGAACTGCTGGCCAGTACGGTCTTTACCCGAGGCAACGAAAGCGTCATGGCTGATGTCGTCGGCAGCATGCATGACATGGAGGCCCGCGAGGCGGGGGGGATGCTTTTATTTTATGAGCAACGGGACAAAAAAATGGGAGGCAATTAACTGACCCGTTATTATGACTCCACTTTTTGCATAACATTAAAGTGTGGCTTTAGCGTATCCGGTTCCAGCCCCATTTTTTTGTGAATTGCCGTGCTCAACGCCTTGTCGTCTGTCACTCCGTCCTTTTGGTAGCTGCCGCGCAGTTCACCCCAGAGTCTCAGATATTCCAGCTCCTGCGCCGTGAAGCCGCGTTCAGATGCCATGACGCTTTCCCACTGCGATCCTGGTTGGCTGCCGGATATGCCCTTGCCATCCGGTATGTACCGGGCCAGGGCAAGTTGTCGCTCGGCGAAAGGACTTCCGATTCTTTGGCAGAGCATTATTGCTGTTACCACGGGCAAGCCAGTTTCCTTCTGCGCGGCCTCGGCCGCCCGCATGGCCGTGGCCGCCAAGTCGGCTTGCGTTGCCTTGGACTGGTCACCCACGGGCACGATAATCACCTCCAGACGGTCCCGCTTGATGGCGGGGCGGACGGTTTTGTCACGGCTTACTTCCCTGTAGGCAAGGAGCGTTTCCGTTGCCTTTGGTGACGTTTGGGATTGTGCGGTCTGGTTGCTGGGGAGCTGTTGCACGTCCGTTTTGGATTGCGCCGGCGCAAAGAGTCCAGAAACAACGAGACATACAATGGCCATGCTTAGCCAGAAGCCAAAGCTCTTGGGTCTAGTCTTATGCTTGAACGGCAAGGCAAGGCGTGGTGTAAAAATGCTGACCAGGGCCAGGATTAAGCAGGTCAACATCAGCAGCACAAAGACGGTAAAGGCGGCGTTCATGGGTTACTCCTGTTCCGTATGCCGTTTCCGCCATTTCCATGGCGAGACAGGGTTTTCTTGTCTCCATAGGCCCAAACGCTCGCTTCTTGCGTGCTCTTCGGAGCCTTTCCAGTGCTTGCTGCCATAGGCCCAGGCATGGCCCATGCGCACCATGTCACCGTTTATACTCCCGTTGGGACGGCTATCCCCCCTGCGCACCAACACGGCCAGCAGGCGAGCGTAAGCGTCGCGCGCTTTTTCCTGCACATCCACGGTCTGCCACAGGGCGATAGACATGCAGTGAGCCCTGGCCGGTTCGCTGCCGGGCTGGTCGCGCTCTGGCGCATCTATACCCCAGAGTCGAACGCGGTCGCGGACACCGAGCCTGTCTTCAATGGTCAAGGTGTCGCCGTCGGTCACGCCCACTACCCGTGCTTCCCAGGCTTGGCCCGGTGTCGTGACAATGAGAATAGCGCAGACCGCCAGCAGCAGTCCGCGCATCAAGGCGCACCACTGCCGTGGAGCGGAGAAGAGGCAGCGCCGTCGAGGCTCGGACATCTTCCGGCCCGCCACAGCTCGGTGTGACACGGGGTGGGCACGTGTCGAGACGTGGCTGCGTGTGCAGGATGACGAGAAAAACGTGATCATGGTTACATTAACGATTTGACATTGTTTGTGGCCTGATCTAAACGAAATATACAGTGATTAAGTTACCCGTCCGCACCCACCGCCTTTGCGGTGTTCTCGTCCTGGCGTTCTAATCTGCGTTTCAACTCTACGTTTTCTTTCTCTATCGTTTCCACCCGGCTAGCTTCTTGGGCCTCAAGGCTTGCTAGATGCTTTCGATAGACCGTGATCAATTCATCTCTAACAGAGATATCTTTCTGTAATCGTTCAATCTCTAGACGTAAGTTCTCAACGCATTGTTCCGTCTCTCCAGGGCGATAACTTTCTTCATCACTCTGAACGGAAGTATCGGCTAGGGAAATTCTTTGCCTCTCCACTTTTTCTGCGGGAGGAAAGGAATTTTGAACGCGCCGCAGAATCGGTAGCGTGCCTTTCGCAAGCCACATCGGATTAAGGCGGTACATTGTTTCCAGTGCGTCAAGCCAGTGTTCTGGAAGAGAAATATTCTTCCCTTTTTCTCGCGCTGATCGCCATTGTTCGAGAAATCTCTCAGCGTCTTTTTTCTCGACGCCGAACATTTCAGACACGCTTAAGGCGTCTGGTTCGGTATAGATTCTACCGCAGGCGTAGAAAGCCTGGAGTAATGCGTCGCTCGGCCGGTGCATTGTGTGTTCATTGCCGTCAAAGAAATATACTGGGTTGATGCCAAGAACAAAGTACATGTTTTCAAGCTGGTCGAAGCTGGGCTTTGTGCGGCTCTCCAAGAGCAGGCGAATATCGGGAATTCCCCATCCCAAAGCCTGAGCCGCCTTTTGGGGGTCAAGACGAAGGAGTCCCAAGGCCGCATCAAGCAAGTCTCCAGTGTACCTACCTTCTCTGTTGATGGCGCTGAGTTCCGGTGGCGCGTCGTCTGCTTTCAGCATTGGGCCGCGTCCAAGGTACAGCCAAACATCGTTTACTTCTGGGTGGCATTTGAGAATCTCAGGCAGGAGAGGCCAAAGATTGTGCTCGCGCCTAGGGTTTAGGTAGGCCCTAAACGTTGGGTATTCTTTGCCAATTTTTTGGGCAAGACCGGGGATGGACGTTGATAACTCTCGGGCTATCTTTATAACGCGCTGGTATAGTTGCATAAATAATAAATCTCTAGCAAATGAAAGATTCTTTGTTGACAGACATTAAAGAATCTTTCATTCTTTTGCCGAACCAAACTGAATATTTCCGGAGGCAACATGAACAGCACCGCCCAAAGGCCCTTGCCCAGCGTGGATGCGCTTCTTGCTGGGGAGGATGAAAGTTTCTTTACCTCCTGCGGGCCTTGCGGCACGTTTTTGCATTTCCTCGCTGGATCACTTCAGCCCTATGCCGGCTCAGCCCCTCGCTGCCGCAAGGCTCGCACGCAGTGCTCAGCGTCAAATCGCGATGAGTCATAGGCAACATGCCCTTTTCGTTGGATAAAGAAGGCCAAGGGTCGCGTATGCAATTTACTCCCAATCGTAACCCAATCTCATCTCAGACACAAGACACAGATTTTCGCATGCGAAAATTGCGTGTTTGGAAGCTGGAAAACGGCGTCACCTGGGTAGAGATGGGCAAGTACATGAAGGGGGTTACGGGCCGCCCCGTTACCGGAAACGCCGTGCAAAAAGCGCTCCGGGGCTCCAGGATGCCCGTGGATAACCACAGGGCGTTGCGGGAGGCCTATCCCAACCTGCCGGCCGAGCTTCTGCCCGTCCCCCTTGACGTGCCGCCGGGGCCAAAACCCAGGAATTCGGACGTCAGTATCAAAGCATAATCGGAATTGTTGCGAATCTACCGCTTCATTTGCGTCCGCTGCAACGCAATTTCAGGAGGCCAAATAGCATGCGCAGAAATTTTATCCTCAAACCCTTTCCATCCTTGGTGGCGGTAGTTCACCAGATGGTGTTGCGCGCCCCTTCCGGGCTGGACACCCGGACCATCGCCGATGTGGCCGGGTACAACAATTACAACACCATGATGAGCGAGGTGTCGCGCCAGCCCGGCCATAAGCTGGGGGCGGATATGCTACTCCCCCTCATGGACGCGGCCGATTCCAGCGCGCCGGTGAAGTTCCTGGCCCGCGAGCGGGGCGGTGTGTTTTTGCCCTTGCCGGACCCCGCCCAGGGCGGCGGGGAACTGGTGTCGACGCTTGCCGCCAGCATTAAGGAATTTGGCGACTTCGCCTCCGAAGCTGCCGCCGACATTGCCGATGGCGACCTTTCTCGCGAAAAGCTCGACCGCATCACCAAGGAAGGCCAAGAGGCTGTCGAGGCCGTCCTGGCCATGATGCGGTTGGCCCGCACCACGCACGAGGCGCAACACAAGGCGCAGTCATGAGCGCGAAACCGTGCGGCCTTGTCGTCTATATTGCCTCCAGTTTCCGCAACCTTCACGCGGTGCAGATGCTACGCGACACCCTGAAGAAGGGCGGCCACGTCATTTTGGATTGGTCTGCTTATGCCCCGCCTTTGTCCGACACAATGACCCCGGAAGAACGACGGGCCACTCTGGATGCGGATGAGCGCGGCGAGATTTTCGACTTCTGTACTATGGCCTGCGCTCAGGCTGATCTGGCAATTTACTTGGGGCCATCCGGCCAGGATTCGGCTTGTGAGGTGGGCATCGCTTATAATGCAGGCGTTCCCGTGTACGGCCTTGCCGGAGCGCTGGAAAAGCCCGGCACCATCATGCATCGGGCCGTCTCCCGATGGTTCCCCGACACGAGAAGTCTGCTTGCCGCAGTGAACACGCTGGCGCGCGAACAGCGCGTAAAGGGTTAGCGCCATGACCAGGGAGGAATTCGCCGCCGCCTACATGCGCCTGCTGCAGGTTTTTGGCGTGAACACGCAGGTGCAACTCGCGGAATGTCTTGGCGTCAAGCAGTCCAGCGTAGCCGATGCCAAGAAGCGTCACAGCATTCCCGACGGCTGGTTGTTGACTGCCCTCATGCATAAGGCCGTGAACCCTTCCTGGGTGTTGCGCGGCCAGGGAGGCCAGTATCTGCAGCCCTCCGATGGCAAGCCATTTTTTGTTCAGGCGGACGGCAGCGTGCGCCTTTTTTCAACTGAAGAGCTGGTCGCTGAAATTGTTCGGCGACTGCCCGGGTGCAACATCCGCATCACCGATGCGCAAGGAGGCACAATATGAATCAGGTTATCGGCATCGCCATTCGGCGCGTTGAAGGCAAGACCGCCTGCTGTCGCGTGGACGCAAAGGGCAAGGACAGATCCATGACGCCGGAGGAGGCGCAGGAGTATTTCGCGGGGCATCCCACCTACAAAGGCATCGAGGCCGTGGAAATCGATGGGCAACAGATGGTGAAGATTCCTGCGTTCTACGTGTCCTCGGGAGAACACAACGAAGACCCGGTTTTTTGGATTTCTCCATCCGAGCGGCGCGGCTTTCATCTGCATCCGGCTTTCCTGCGCCACGGTGAGCCCGCCCCGTATTTTTTGGTTGGTGCCTACGAGGGCAGTTTGAACGGCGGCCTTGCGATGTGCTCTTTGCCCGGCATGGCCACTGTCGGAGACCGCAGTTTTCACGATATGCGAACGGCGTGCCTTGCCCGTAACGGAGGCCCCCTGGGTGGCTGGGACATGTGGAACGTCTACCAGCTTGCCGCCCTACAACGCCTCGCAATGATCGAAACGGGCAGCACGGACAGCCAGATCGTGCTGGGACGCGGGCATGTGGATGGCGGCGGACTTGAACTTACGGGGAAGAGCGGCCTTTGTTGGCGGGGCATCCATGATCTGTGGGGTAACTCTTGGGCTATGGTGGCCGGCTTGGAAACCGACGAGGAGCATCAGATTTTTCTGCTGGACAACCAGGGGCACGGCACCATGCTGCCCACGGGCATCAAAACGCCTTGCGATGGCATCGGCTTCATCTCGGCCATGCATGCCGAGAGCGGCTCGTATTTCAACCTCTCCGATATCTTTCTGCCCAAGGCCGTGGTCGACAACCAGGAAGAGGCTCTTTACCCCGACTACTTCTGGAAGAGCTGGCCCGGCGAACACAACGTTGCCTATCACGGTGGCTACTGGGGCCACGGCTCCAGCTCGGGTCTGTTCACGCTCTCCCTGCGCTACCCTGCGTCGCTCTCCAGCGCGAGCATCGGTTGCCGCCTCGCAAAAGCGTAACGGCGTACTGTCAACTGAGAACTGTTCTGCCCCGCGAAAGCGGGGCAGGGAGGGTAAGCTATATGGGCGTCAAAAGGAAAAAGCATTGCCTGTGCCAAGGCATTCGTTGTGAAAACCGCGCCAGTGGCGACATGGCTGTTGATTATGAAGTCTGTCAGTTATGCCAGTATGAATTCACGCTGCTTGCACCATATGTCGCAGAAACAAGTGACGAGTCACCGTTCTGGGTCGAATGTTCAAAGAGAAAGATTCAGGAAGTAGAAAATAAGGATAAAGAGGTTGTATATGCGATATTGCGTGGCATTTGTCATATGTGCTTGTATAATAATGAAATGACTATCTCCGATGCCTATGAATTGATCTGCACTTTTGTCCCTATGACTGCAGCGGATGTGTTTGATTATAACATGAAAGAACGAACAGGCGGTGGAGTCTACCCTTCCTTGCGCGAACGTCTTGCTTCGGTTGCCGCCTCGTAAAGCGACTACCGTCTTTGTTCACTGGCTTTGCCGGGCCGCCAAAAGGCGGCTCTGGAGGAATTATGAAGCAGCAAATTCAGGTCATCAGCAAATCGCACAAGGGCCTACTCTACGTCGAATCACTGGAACCCGGTGAAGAGGGGGGGGCGTTGCGTGGAGTGAAAGCGAAAAGCGACGGCTCCCCTGGAAAGCGCAAGGTCGTCATTGATCCGAAAGACGTCGAAGCCGTGAGATGCCAACTCGTGAAATAATACAAGTTGTTTTGCCCATATTTCCCGGGAAAGGCTCTCGCGTCCGCATCTCCACCTCAGGCGGTGGCCATGTGGTCACCTGGACCATGAGTGAGGCGCGGGACGTGAATGGGGTGCTGTCAATCAAGGTCGTAGGGGCCGGCGAGGTGCCGGCCGGGAGAGTGAGGAAGATATGAAACCGCCTATCGTTGTTTCTCTTTCTGGTGGCAAGGATAGCACAGCCATGTTGCTTATGATGTTAGAGCGCGGAGAGCCCGTGCATTCGGCGGTATTTTTCGACACCGGATGGGAGTTTCCGCAGATGCACGAGCATATTGCGCACCTCGGCAAAATGGTAGCCCCGGTGCCGGTGGTGACGGTCAGGCCACGCGTTCCATTTCTTTTCCGTATGATGGATCAACCCGTGACGCCTCGGGGTAGCAAAGGCGCTCCCCCTCGTTTCCGTGGATGGGGTTGGCCGAGCCCGTCGCGCCGATGGTGTACGCGTGAAAAGACCTCAGCACTCGACAAGCATATCAAGGCTGTCCCAGGAGCCCTCACAGCTATCGGATTTGCGTACGACGAGGCGCAGCGCATTGGGACGCGTAATATCCGCCAACGGGCCGGAAATGTGCGCTTCCCGCTCATCGAATGGGGTGTCGCCGAGGCTGACGCCCTGGCATATTGCCTCTCTCATGGTCTGACATGGGGGGGGCTCTACGACCATTTTCGCCGCGTAAGCTGCTTTTGTTGCCCGCTTCAGGGTGTCCGCGAGCTTCGCAAGTTGTACCGATACTATCCAGACCTCTGGGCGCTGATGCTCAAATGGGACCGCGAAATGCCAGATAATCGAGGGTTTCGCGACTACGCCACCGTCCACGACCTTGCCGCCCGTTTTCATGAGGAAGATCGTTGGTTGTGGCTCCCCGGTGTGGCGGCCCAACCCTGCCCCCGACCGGCCCTGTCGCGCGAGGGGCCGGGGATGAGGCAGGGATGCAACTGAAGACATGTTATCCGAGGTGCAGCCATGACGTCATATCCAAAAAGTGGACATCGCATGCCATCACACGGCTACAAGAAGAAGATCGCCAAACTGGAAGCTGAGAACGCGGAGCTGAAAGTCGCTCTGGCTGACGCCGAGCGACGTTGCGCTGTCTTGGAATCCAATATGGAGACGAGAGCAGAGAATCTGGTGGACTATGCCATCGTTTAATATGGGCCATTCGTCTCCATATTGCTGTCTGGGAGGGGCGAAAAATGACCATCTTGGTGCTCATAATAGTCTTTATTGCCCTATGGGCCATAGGAGTGAAGGCATCGACTTCACCGCGTTGTCCGGGATGCGGCAGAAGCATACCCAACATTGGCCCCTGTCCAGCATGCGGCTGGGATGACGCGGACGATTGGCCATAATTGGAGACTACATGAACAGACAGTTGACCCCTGACGAGCAAGAGTTTGTCGCCACGCTTACCAGCGCCTTGCCGCCTGTTATTGCACGCAAGGAAGTCGTTCGCTTTCTGGGTGGCTTGGTGGCCCCCAAGACCTTGGCCAATGCTGACGACTCCGGAGACGGGCCGGAGGTTGCCTACAAGGTTGGGCGCGCTGTCGCGTATCGCACTGACTCCCTGGTGGCCTGGGTGGTGGGCAAATTCGGGGTGGCGCGCATCCCTAACGTGAAGGCTTTTTAGGTGGAGGTTTAAGGTTGTGGACGGCGTCTTTTGTAGCATCCGGGATCAGGTGAGCATAGCGCATAGTCATCGCGATGCTTTTGTGCCGCATCAGCGTCTTGATACGGTATATGTCCGTCCCGGCCAGGGCAAGCCAGCTCGCGAACGTGTGGCGGAGCGAATGAAACACGATGCGCCGCTGTCGATCATTCCCCGCGATGCCGGCGTTGAATCCGAGTTCGTCAACCAGATTGTGAAAGGCTTGAGAAAGGCTCTCGCGGTGGCTCTGGCCATAGATGGGGGGAAAGACGAGCGGACTCTCTTTCCTGCCCTTGATCCTCTCTCCGAAGGTTGCGCAGGCAGCTTGGTTCAACGGCACTTTGCCCCCGGGCTTGCGCTTGTCTTCTTCCTGCACGGTCACAATGCCATGCACCAGATCGACGTCCGGCCAATGCAAACGGCGCAACTCCCCCAGGCGCAGGCCGGTGTTCAAGGACAGGATAATAGCATCGTGCAGGTCCCTGGAACGGAGTTTTTTGGACGCCTCGACAAGGCGCTCAACCTCTTCCGCCGTCAAAAAGCGTTCACGGGAATTGAAAACTTTGGGCAGACGCAAGCCCCTAGCCGGGTTCGTACCGTCAAACAGAGGCTTCCCATCGACAAGGGTTTCGGAGGCTATGTTGTACGCCCTGCGAACGATCCCCATATATTGCTTTACCGTGGACGCCGCCGCGCCAGACTCAACCAAAAAGTCAATCAGCTTTTGCACGTCCCCCTTGGTGACAGCTCGAAAAGGAATTTCGCCAAGGGCCGGGGTGATGTGCTTGGCGATGCGCTGTTCGTCGGTCAGCCAGGAGCGTTTTTCCTGCTTAGCCCTGGGCATGTAGTAGTCGCTGAAGAATGTTTCCAGGGACATCCCTACAAGAGCATCGCGATGTGCAGCCTCTGCCGCTTCTTTGCGCTTCGCCTCGCCTTCGGCACGCATCTCGGCAATGGAAGCCGGGCCTTGGCCGAGGCGTTGGCCCTTTTTGATTTCGGACAGCACGCCGTGCGCTTTCTCGGCGTTCCAGCCTTCAGTGGCCCAGCCCAACGTCTCTTCCGCAGATTTGCCCTTGAACATATATCGGATGCTGAAAAATCTGTCCGGTTGTCCGCTGCGCATCTTCCGGGTAGGGTGTTCATAGTAGCGGACGCCTGGGTACTGGGTCTTGAACTTTTGGCGTTTCATGCCCCCAAAATGCCCCCAACTTATGGGGGGGTCAAGGGAAGTCCTGGGAAGCTGTACATTCTTAAATGCGCTGATTTTACTAACGAAGGGAATTCAGGGGAACTTTGCGGACGGATTCAGGGTCTAGTCCTCGCAAGGGGGTGGGAGTTCGAGTCTCCCCTTCGGCACCATAAGAAAAACAACGGGTTATCGCACCGGGAAGACCGGACGATAGCCCGCTTTGTTTTGTGCCTTATGCGTTTTGTCCCACGTTAGTCCCACCATTGGCAGCCGACAGAATCTTGGCTATCCGCCTGCATATCCAGGTAAGGACAGGAGGCGTGATGCCGGGCCTCCCCGCAACGAACGCTTCCCCGGCCTTTCGCCCCTACCGGATTGCGCTCCTGGCCGGCAGCGCATCCTCCGCCGGCTCGCCCTGCCCCCTGCCGCTTGAGACGTAAAAGGCGAAGTCTTCCTTGAGCTGGCGGATGAGCACCTCCCGCCTTTTGCCCACGACATCCGCAGACAGTCCTTCCAGCATGGCCCGATGGTAATCCACCAGGGCCTGATAGGTGTCGAGCAATTCCTCGTGAAAGGTCGGCTTGTCCGGCGTGATGTCCCGGGTGGACACGAGCCGGTAGCCCATGGCCTCGGCCAGGCAGCGCAACGGGGCCGTGGAGTTGCAGGCCTGCATGAGCGGCAACAGCATCTCCACCCCGAGTTTGGCCCGGCGGTCTTCAGGATCAAGTTCCCGCATCAGGGTCGAATAGGGCTTGCCGAGTTCGTCGGCAATGCCCTTGATGGGCCTGGAACAGTTCTGGATCATCTCCAGAATCACGTCGCTAATGTCGGTAGGCATTAGAAAACGTCCTTTAGATTCTAACCGTGTTGCATCTAACACCACGTTGTCTGATAGCATGGAGGATCAGCAAACTGTCAAGGATTCCGTGTGGGCTGCCCGCCTGCCGGCGGTTGGCCGCACGGTCCGCCCGACGCACAGCACAGGAGGTTGTCCGACCAGAAACGCCAAACCGCCACGCCATGCCCCTTTCCCAGCGATTCAACGTCCGGGACATGCACCAAGGAGATTGCTGAATGATCGACACCATGAGAAAAATCGGCTTGCCTCTGGGACCCGCCTTGTTTCTGCTCATCTGTCTGCTGCCCCTGCCCCAGGGAATGTCGCAGCAGGCCATGTACTGCGCGGCGGTCACCGCGCTGATGGCCACCTGGTGGATCACCGAAGCTATTCCTATTCCGGCGACATCCATGATTCCTATTGTGCTTTTCCCCTTTTTGCAGATCATGTCTAGTGCAAAATCGACGCTTCCCTACGCAAATCACCTTATTTATCTCTTTATGGGCGGATTCTTTATTGCTGTGTGCATGGAACGCTGGAATCTCCATTACCGCATCGCAATGCATACTATAAAAATTGTGGGGACGAGTCCTTCCAGAATCATTCTTGGTTTTATGGTTGCGGCCGGATTTTTGTCCATGTGGGTCTCCAATACGGCCACGACCGTCATGATGATGCCCATCGGTCTGGCCATCATCAAGGCCTGCGCCGACATTACCGGCGACCACGACCTGAAGCACAATCCCTTTGCCGTCAGCCTCATGCTGGCCCTGGCCTACGCCGCCTCCATTGGGGGCCTCGGCACCATCATCGGCACTCCGCCCAACACCATCATGGTGGCCCAGATCGACAAGCTCTACGGCCAGACCATCAGCTTCCTCGACTGGATGAAGGTGGGCGTCCCCCTGGCTGCCGTTTTCCTCATCATCACCTGGCTGTTGCTGACCAAGGTGCTTTTCCCGGTCAAGGGCGACATCCTCCAGGGACGGGGCGCGGCCCTGATCCAGGCCGAACTGGACCGGCTTGGGCCCATGAAGAAGGAAGAGAAGCTCATCATCGCCGTGTTTGCGGTGGTGGCCACCCTGTGGATTCTTATGGGCTTGGTCAAGTGGCCGATATTCAAGGGCGTGTCCGACGCGTCCGTGGCTATTGCCGGAGCGTTGCTGCTGTTCGTGATCCCATCGGATTTAAACAAGGGCGTGTTTTTGCTCGACTGGAAGACGGCGGTCAAAATTCCCTGGGACGTCATCCTGCTGTTCGGCGGCGGCCTGTGTCTGGCCGACGGATTCCAGGAGACCGGACTGACCAAGTACATCGCCGGGCTGCTGGTCGATCTTGAAGGCATGCAACTCGTGTGGATCATCGCCTGCATCGTGGCGCTCAACATCTTCCTCACCGAGGTGACCTCCAACACCGCCGTGGCCACGCTCATGATCCCGGTCATGGGGGCCATTGCCGTGGGCATGAAGATCAATCCCCTCGGGCCCATCGTGGCCGCCTGCATCGCCTGCTCCTACGCCTTCATGCTGCCCGTGGCCACGCCGCCCAACGCCGTGGTCTTCGGCTCCGGCGCGGTGACCATCCGCCAGATGGCCCGCACCGGTCTGTGGCTCAACATCCTGGGCATCATCCAGATCACCCTGGTGGTCTATTTCCTGATGCCGTGGGTCTGGGGCGTCGATCTGACGGTGCTCCCCGATTGGGCCATTCCGAAGAAATAGCCCGGTTTCCCCGCGTCTCCCGCTGCCGGACGCACGGCGGCGGGAGACGCAGCCTGTCCGGCGCGCCGCAGGGCAGGGGCGTTGCAACGCACCCCCGAACACGGAGCAAGGCCATGGGCGCAGTGCTGTACCTGTCGTTTCTCCTGCTGGTGTTCTGCCTGTCCCGCGCCGCCAGGGCCCATTTGCGGGGCGACGCTGCGGCCCTCGGCCTGGAGACGGTCCCGGATTTTGTCTGCCGGGCCGTGCGGCGGGTGGCCCACGGCATCGCCGTCACCGGCGTCCGCGTGGCCGTGGCCGAGCCGGGCGGCGTGTGCTACCATGTCTTCGGCCTCATGCCGGACGGGCGCAGGGTGGAGCTGGACGTGGCGGGAGACGGCACGGTCTCCCGCCACGACGGCGGACAGGCATAGCCGGACCTTGCGCATTCCGGCATTCCTCACTGCCGCTCTTCGGCCGGCTCCCAGTTTTGGCCGTCTGCGCCAAGCCGGGTGGTCATGGTCTTTCTGGCCCCGCAGTGGCGGCAGAAGACCTCCACGGTCCGGGTCGTGGCCGTGCGGCCGGCTTCCGAGGACACCAGGGCCGGCTTGTTGCAAAAGATGCAGTCAAAAGACGGGGCCTCCGTGGCCGGGGCGGGCGTGTGCAGGGTGAAGCTCATGGCGGCTCCTGGCGTTGGCGGTGAAAACAGGCGTTGCAGGCCGGGATGTTCCGGGGGCCAGTGTTGCGTTCTCAAAGAAACATGTCTGTTTTGTTGAGAAGATGAACAACAAATCAAACATGTTGCCGTATGAAATGCCATAACGGAAATTCGCGAACGCGACACTAGGCGTCAAGGACGTGGTGCGGCAGCACGAAGCAGGTGAAACGGCCGGTGAGGATGGTGGTTTCGCCCCGGCGCACGGTGACGGCGACCTGCCGCTTTTTTCCGGACGCGTCTTCGGCCACGGCCTCGGCCTCGATCGTTTCGCCGACAACCGCCGGGGCCGTGAACCGGACCTCGGCCGCCCCGAGCACCACCAGGGGATCGTTGACGGCCAGCATGGCCGCATAATCGGCCAGCCCGAAGACGAAGCCGCCATGGACCAGTCCCCGGCCGTCGGCGGCCATGGCGGGGGTCAGGGGCAGACGGACCACGGCCCGGCCCGGGGCCAGGGTTTCCGGGCGGCCGACCAGTTCGGGATCAATGCTGTGGTGGGTGCGTACGTCCATACAGGAATACTCCTTTGCGGCCACCATGCCAAAAGGTCCTGTCTGGAGCAATGCGAAAGGCCATTTGCCCTGCCGGGGCGGGGAAAAGCCTGCGACAAGGCCGGGAAGGGCGGCTGGCCGGGACCCGGAAGGCGTCCCCGTCCGGCCGGCGGCTTGTTGCCTGGGCAGCGGCCTTCGCCGGCCCGCCTGCCGCGGGCTCAACGCAGCGAGGCCGTCTGCCACGCTCTGGCAGACGGCCTTTGCTGTGCAAATGCATGTGTGCTTCGCTTTCGCCTAGCCAGCGGGGGCGGTGAGCTTGCCGGCGATGGTTTCAAAGACGGTGGTCAGGTTTTCGCCGATGGTGGTGACGGCGCCGATGATGACGGCGGCGATCAGGGCGGCCATCAGGCCGTATTCCACTGCGGTGGCCCCTTCCTCGTCACGAACGAAGTTGATGATAGTGCGCAGCATGGTGATTCTCCTGGTATGCGAACTGTTGTGTTGTTTCCTTGTTCTTCTTCCGCTCTTGAACAGGAGTAAAGCATAGGGCGTGCCAGTCGCGCGTGTTACTGCAATGGGCTGATATTACGTCGTTAAGTTTTTTTAAGCCGAAAGATGTTCCTTGTCCCGTGGAATGCGGTGCAGGAATTCGCCGAAAAATGGAATCAGGAAGGTCCGTCAGGAAGCCAAAATCGGCGTGACGGGGAGAAGGCGGCTCACGGGGTGTCGGACATGTGGGCGGCTTGCGTGCCGGGGCGCCATGCCAATCGGCTGCGGGAAAAGAGCCCTTCGCCTCGGCCACACAACGCAGCGAGGCCGTCCGCTGGTATTGGCGGACGGCCTTGGCTGTGAAATTGCATCCGTGTTTCGTTTTCGTCTAGCCAGCGGGGGCGGTAAGCTTGCCGGCGATGGTTTCGAAGACGGTGGTCAGGTTTTCGCCGATGGTGGTGACGGCGCCGATGATGACGGCGGCGATCAGGGCGGCCATCAGGCCGTATTCCACTGCGGTGGCCCCTTCCTCGTCACGAACGAAGTTGATGATGGTGCGCAGCATGGCGATTCTCCTGTTATGATAACTGTTGTGTTGTTTCCTTGTTCTTCTTCCGCTCTTGAATAGGACTATAGCATGGGGCGTGCCAATTACGCGTGTTACTGCAATGGGCTGATATTACGTCGTTAAGTTTTTTTTAGCCGAAAAGCGTTCCTTGCCCCGTGGAATGCGGGGCAGGAATTCGCCGAAAAATGGAATCCGGGAGGCCCGTCAGGGGGCTGGAGCCGGCGCGTCGGGGGAGAGCACAGCCCCCAGGACGCCGAAACGCTTGGGCGTGGCCGCGGCTTCGGGCGGATCGACCCGGAAAGCCAGACGGCTCTGGCCGGGCGGCAGGAGCAGATCCAGGCGGATCGGCGTCGAGAGTCCCGTGGACGCGACGGTTGCGGCCAGCCCCGGGCCGGCCACGTCCAGGCGCACCGGGGCCAGGGCGATGAGGTCGGCGGCGAGGCGCACGGCGACCGGGGCATTGTCGTCGTTTTGGCAGACGAGCACGCCCTCGTTTCCCGCCCAGACGATGTCGCCGGTGATGGCCCGTTCCGGGGGCGAGAATCCTTCGCCAAAGCGCACAAAGACCCGGGACGGCCGGTACGGCGCAAGGCTGCGGGCCGGGACCAGGGCCAGGGAGGCCACGGCCAGGGCTTGTCCGGTCAGCGTCGTCTCGGCGAGATGCCGCCGGCCGGCGGCCTGGGCCGGGACCTGCCGCCAGTTGTCGCCGTCCTGGACAAGCAGGTCGTAAAACCGGTTGGGGGCGTCGATGGCCACGTCCACCCGGTCGGCCAGCAGGCCCGGCGCATCCGGCCGGGCGGCATAGGGATCGGCGTCCGGCGGCCCCAGGCGCGTCACCCGGGCCAGGGCCACGGCCGTGGCCGGCGAGGTCGGCCCGGACAGGCGGCGCAGGGCGAAAAAGGGCAGCGGCGGCGGCGCGGCCGGGTCCACGGCCTCGATCACCCGGAGGCGGCGTCCGGCGTGGCGGGCGAAAAAGGCGTCCCAGTAGCCGGGGCCGGTCAGTTCCACGTTGACGGCCGCGAAAAGATCCGGGGCCACGATGACGCCGCCGTCCGGCACCTGCCCCAGGGCCGGGCTTTTGGCCAGAAGCCTCGCGGCCCGCCAGCGCGAGGCGGCGGCCGCCTTGCTCTCCAGGACCGAGGCGTTGACCGAGGCGTTGACCACGGCAAGGCCGCCGGCGGCCACGGCCAGCGCCACGGCCAGGGCCTGCCGGGCGCGGGGATGGCCGGCCAGCCGGCCGGCCGCCCAAAGAGCCAGCCCGGCCAGACACAGGCATACGCCGTAAAAGGAAAAGGTGGACGTGACGTACCAGTCGATGCCGCGGGTGGCCGGCTCCTGATACTTGGGCGACAGGGCGATGAGGAAATTGGGGCAAAAGACCGCGTAGACGGCGGCCAGGGCGGCCACGAGGCGAAAACGCCCAGGCCGGGCGCGCCACAGGACATGGCCGGTCAGGCCGGCGGCCAGAAGGCCCAGGGCCAGCCAGGACGGCCGCAGGAGGGCGGCGTTTTCGGCCAGGGCGGCCAGGTATTGGCCAAAGGTCAGCACGAGCTCCCGGGTGATGACCGGGAAGCGGTTGACGTATTCGATGTTGAGGGGAAACGCGCCGAGCGGCAGGGCGCTTAAACTGTAAGCGGCCATGGTCTTGAGCGCCACGGCCGGGCTGCCCAGGGCAATGGCGTTGCCGGCGTATTCGGACGGATGGGCCAGCCGGTAGCCGAGATAGATGGCGACATAGGCCGGCAGGGCCGCACTGGCGGCGGCCATGGTCCGCAGCCGGGCCGTCGGGGGGGCGTCCGGCCGCGACAGCCAGACCACAGCCCACAGCAGCGGTACGAAGCAGACAAAGGCCTCGAAATGGCAGAAGGCGGCAAAGGACAGGATGTTGGCGGCCACGAGCCACGCCGTCCGGGGGCTCCCGGCCTGCCGCCACAGGCAGTAGCCGGCCCAGGTCATGCACAGCAGCCCGGAATCGAAGACCAGCGGATAGGACGTCAGGATGTTGTGGTGCCAGTTGTCCTGGTAAAAGGCGACCCCGGCCAGGGCGACGAGCAGGCCCAGGCCCGGCGTCCCCGCCACCCGGGAGGCGAGAAAGGCGAAGGAACCGATGGCCGCCAGGAAGACGGCCAGGGCCACGGCCTTGCGGGCCGGGGCGGCGTCCAGGAAATAGACCGCCCCGGTCAGGCCGACGTGGAGGTAATGGTGGAACCGGCCGGCCCCCCGGGCCAGTTCGCCGGAAAACGCTCCCAGCCGTCCCGTGTTGGCCGCCTCTTCGTAGACGAGGTCGTCGCTGGTGGTCGCGCCGGCACCAAGGTAGCCCCAAAAGGCCAGCACGGCCGCCGCCGACAGGCACAGGACCGCAAGAAAGCGGCCCACGGGTCGGCCGGCGGCAACCGCGACGCGCATGCTACCAGCCAAGCACGTAGTAGCGCAGGTAGATATAGACCATGGCCATGAACACGGTGCCGATGGTCACCGGCACGCCATATTTGAGGAAGCGGACAAAGGTGATCTTGTGCCCGGCCTTTTCGGACATGCCGACCACGATGACGTTGGCCGAGGCCCCGATGGCCGTGCCGTTGCCGCCGAGACAGGCCCCCAGGGCCAGGGCCCACCACACCGGCAGCATGGTCGGATGGGTGTAGAGCGCCTGTCCGGTCAGCCCCGTTTCCGGCCCCAGCACCTTCTCGGCCAGTTCGGCCAGAAGCGGGTTCATGGTGGCCACGAAGGGGATGTTGTCCACGATGGCCGAGGCGATGCCGGAAAACCAGACCATGACCATGGACAGAACCAGCATGGAGTCCTTGGTCGGGTGGGTCAGGGCAATGACTTTCTGGGAGAACAGTTCGATCAGCCCGGCCTTGACCGTGCCGCCGATGATGATGAAAAGGCCCATGAAGAAAAAGATGGTGGGCCATTCCACTTCCTCAAGGACCTTTTGCGGGTCCTCGCCGGAGATGAGCAGCAGGGTCGAGGCCCCGAGCAGGGCCACCGTGGCCGGCTCGTAGCCGAGAAAGCCGTGGAGCATGAAGCCAAGAATGGTCAGCCCCAGGATCAGGCCGCTTTTTTTGAGCAGGGCCGCGTCCTTGATCAGCGCGTTCTCATGCATGGCCAGGATGCGGGCCTTCTGGGCCTGCCCGACGTGCAGGCGTTTGCCGAAAACGATTTTCCAGCACAGCATCCACACGACCATGATGACGATGATGGCCGGGGCCAGATGGACCAGGAAGTCCATGAAGTCCAGGCCCGCCTTGGAGGCGATCATGATGTTGGGCGGATCGCCGATGAGCGTTGCCGTGCCGCCGATGTTGGAGGCCAGGGCCTCGGTGACGAGATAGGGCACGGGGTCGATTTCCAGTTCCCTGGCCACGAGCAGGGTCACCGGGGCCAACAGCAGCACGGTGGTGACGTTGTCCAGAAAGGCCGAGGACACGGCCGTGACCACGGCGAAAATGGCCATGATGGCGAACGGCTCGCCCTTGCCGATCTTGGCCGCCTTGACGGCCACGTACTGGAATACGCCGGTCTTGGTCATGACGTTGACCATGATCATCATGGAAATGAGCAGGAAGATGACGTTCCAGTCGACGCCCAGGTCGATGTCGTGCAGGGCGTCGTGCTGGGTGAGGACCTTGGTGGCGAGCGTCAGGGCGGCCCCGAACAGGGCCACCTTGGTCTTGTGGATTTTTTCCGAGACGATGACGGCGTAGGCCAGGACGAAGATGGCGGTGGCGGTCCAGAACATGGCGGCTAGGCCTCGCTTTCCAGGCCGCAACGGTCGGCCAGGTACTTGAGAATGGCGCGGCGGGTCACCTCGCCGACAAGTCTGCCCTCGTCGTCAACCACGGGCAGCACGTTGATCCCGCGCTCGGCAATGAGGGCCTCGGCCTCGAGGAAGGTGTCGTCCGGGCCGACGGAAGCCACATTGCGGGTCATGATGTCCGAGACGGGCGTGTCCTTGCAGGCGGCAAAGGCCTGCCGGATGACGGAGCTGTCGTCGGGCAGGGCCTTGACCAGGTTGGAATCCAGGTAAAAGGGCAGCATGACGCGCAGGATGTCGTAGCTGCTGACCACGCCGAGGAGCTTGCGGTCCGGGTCGGTGACATAGACGAGTCGTGAATCCATGTCCCTGTACGCCCGAAACATTGTGGCGAAGGGGACGTCCGGTCCGACAACGGCCAGTCTGTCGCGCATCATATGGCGTATGTGCATATCTGCTCCTTGTGCTGCCTTGTCTTGAAAAATTGGAAGCATTATCGGCTGTTGGGCGCGTTTTCTTTAGTCGTAGCGCGATCAGGGGCGGTGCGGGGGCGTTTTGCCGAGCACCTCCGGGTTGAGGCAGGTGGGCGGGGTGCCCCCTGTCAGCATGGCCAGGAGGTTCCGGGCGGCCAGGACGGCCATGCCCTCGCGGGCCTTCAGGGTGGCCGAGCCGATATGGGGCGTGACGACGACGTTTGGCAGGGCGGCCAGTCCTTCGGCCAGACGCGGCTCGAACTCGAACACGTCCAGGCCGGCTCCGGCGATGCGCTTTTCCCTCAGGGCCGCCACCAGGGCCGTCTCGTCGACGATGGGGCCGCGCCCGGTGTTGACCAGGATGGCGGCCGGCTTCATGCGCGAAAAGGCGGCGGCGTCAAAGGCGTGGCGGGTGTCCGGGGTGAGCGGGGCGTTGATGCTGACGACGTCGGCCGTGGCCAGAAATTCGTCGAAGGGCAGGCGCGTGGCCCCCAGTTCCCGCTCCAGGGTTTCGTTGGGACGGCGGCCGCCGCAGTAGACCACCGGCATGGCGAATCCCCGGGACATCATGGCCACGGCCGTGCCGATGCGGCCCGGACCGAAGATGCCCAGGGTCTGGCCGGTGATTTCCTGGCCAAGAAACTGCAGCGGCCCCCAGCCGGGCCATGTCCCCGAACGCAGGACCCTGTCGGTGGACACGACATGGCGGGCCACGGCGAAAATCAGGGCCCAGGCCATTTCGGCCGTGGCCGTGGTCAGCACGTCCGGGGTGTTGGACACCGGGACGGCGCGCCGCGTGGCCTCGGGCACGTCGATATTGTCATAGCCCACGCCATAATTGGCATAACCCCGAAGCAGCGGGGCGGCTTCGAAAAAAACGGCGTCGATGCGGTCGGTGAGCAGGCCGATGGCGCCGTGGGCCGTGGCGGCTTTTTCCAGGAGTTCTTCCCGGGTCAGCGGCCTGTCCTCGGGATTGACCCAGATGTCGGCATGTCCGCGTAAAAGGGCGAGGCCGGCTTCGGGGATGGCCCGGGTCACGATGACGCGCAGGGGTTGGCTCATGGCGTGCTCCTTTTGGCAAACAGACGGCCAAAGAGGTTCGTGGCGGCGCGGGGAGCTGCGGCCATGCCCCGTTGCAGGGCGATAGGGCCCAGGAGCCCGGCTGCCGTATAAAGTGGAAAGAGGTGTTCGGGATCGAGTTTGTAGAGGGTATTGGCAAGATGCTCCGGCGCGACGTCGTAGGCGGGCATCAGAAGCATGTTCAGCAGGAAAAAGAAAAGAAGGTGCAGGCACATGATCGGCAGGGTGGCGTCGCCAAGGGTCAGGATGATGCTTGTCGGCTTGATATTTTGCGCCAGCGCTTTGGAAATGTATAGAATCAAATACGCTCCGTTCAGTGCGGTCAGGAAAACGAGCAGGGGATTGCCGGGAAAGGACATGGTGGAAAGATTGAAGTCCGTGCGGACGCCCAGGCTGGCGAGCAAGGCAGCGGCGACGACACTGACAACAAGTCCCCGTGGAGTGAACAGGCTGTCAAACCGGCTCCAGCGTCTGGCATAATGACCGCAGGCGTAAAAGAACAAGCCAAAGGCGACTTTTCCTGCCTGGGTCAGGACCGCTGGCAGGGAAAACCATTTTCCAGCCAGGATGGCGAGCAAGGCTGCCGCGGCCGTTGCCCACAGCATCCGGCCTGGAGCGACGTTGCCGCCCAGATGCGCCAGAACGGCGAAGACCGCCTGGACGAAGAACAGGGTGACGAGAAACCAGCCGGCATTGAAGAGCGGGAACTGGTGGCCGGTGGTCAGTGGCCCGGCCACGAGGCAGGATACGGAAAAGGGGTCGATGTCCTGCCAAATGTCGAAAATCCGGATGCAGGCGAAGGTGAGGCCGGCGAACAGCATGTTGTAAAGGAAATAGGGAACAAGGAGCCGGCGGGCCCGGCGGGCGATGTACGATGCCGGGCGTTCGGCGTGATCGGCGTTGAAAACAAGGCCTGACAGGATGAAGAAAAGCGGCATGTGGTAGGAATAGACCGGGTACCAGGAAAACGGGGCGTAAAAATGTCCCATGACGACGAGAATGATGCCCAGCCCCCGGGCGATGGTGATCTCCTGCATTCGCACACTTCCGTGTTGTGGATGACCGGCCGGGGCGACGATTTCTGGGCGCTTTGGAGGGGATTGCGGCGCAGCAGCGTGCAGTCGTCCAGGCCCGGCAGGCGGATACGGCGAGCATACAGGAGCGCCGGCAGCACTGTCGAGTCCGGGACGGCCGTTTCGCTGCGACCTGCCGGAAGCCGGCGGGCGACAGACGCCATGGCCGTTCCCGGGCGGGAAACGGGCAAGGCCTTGTTTCCGGCGTCCGGGGAGGCGGCCGCGCCGGCAGGATCTGCCAGGAAAGGACAGGAAGTGTGTTGTTCCTGTCGGTCTCTGTCCGTATTGTACGCTATGTTGTTGCCGTACAAACAGATCGCAGGGGGAACCATGCCAGCACAAGGGCGTCTTATTCGTGCCACCTGCCGGGGGGACCGGCGTTTCGTGGACGGCGTTGCCGTCGATACCCTGCCTTTGGCCGAGGCTGTGGCCGAGGCCCGTCCCGGGGACACTGTCGAACTGCTGCCCGGGGCCTTTTTCCCGCCGACAGCCATTGACCCCGGGCATCCGGAACTGGCCGTGCCCCAGTCCATCGTGCTTTCCGGGGTGTCCGGCACGCCCGGGGCCCCGGTGACCATCCGGGGGCTTGGGGCGCGCACCGTGCTCTGCGGCGAGGGCAAGGCCGAAACCGCTGCCGCCAGACTGCCGACAGCCGACCAGTTCGCCTTTTTCAAGCTCTTCAACTGCCAATGGATCGTGTTTGAGGATTTCCAGGTGGCCGGCTGCTGGCCGGTGTTTCTATTCCTCGAAAACAGCCGCTACGTCACCGTGCGCGGGCTGACGGCCGCTGACGGCCGCTATCTGGTGTTCGCCCGGGGCGAGGGCAGCCACCATCTGCTTCTGGAGGACAACCGCTGGCGGCAGGAGACGACCGGGGCGCTTTGGCGCGACATCTCCTGGGAGGCGGTCAAGCGCGAGGACAACCTCGGCTACTATTATTACAACGGCGGCCTGTTCGGTTCGGTGGACATCTCCGGCAGCGTGGTCATCCGGCAAAACACCGTCTGCAACGCGTTTAACGGGCTGCGGCTCAAGGCCAACGCGTCCAAGGCCGGCCGCCTGAACCACAATGTGGAGATCTACGGCAACCGGTTCCACGACATCCGGGACAATCCCATCGAACCCGAGCGTACGGCCGTCAACTGGCATGTGCGGGAAAACAGCATTGCCAATGCCCACGCCTGGTTTTCGCTGGACGCCGTGGGCGGCGGATTCTGGTATTTCTGCGGCAACAAGGGCTGGTTCAATGACCGGCCCGGCCAGCCCGAAGGCGACAACACCGGCGGGGCGGTTTTCAAGTTCGACGACGAAGGGGCCATGCCGGATCGGTTTGTGCTGGCCGCGCACAACAGTTTCTTCCTGCGGGCCAACCTCATCAAGGAAGGCCGCACCCGGCATTTCCACCACGCCAACAATGTGGTGCGCTTTTGCAGCCCGGGCGATCTGGCCGGCTACGATCCCGAACCGCCCTGTCCTTTCCCCGGGGCCTGCCCCGATCCGTGCGCCTCGGCCGCGCCCACGGCCGATCCGGAACTGTTCGGCTGCGCCGGGCCGGGCCAGCCGGGGCCGGGATTCGTTGCCGCTCCGGATTTTCTGGACGATCCGGCCGGCGACGACATCCATTTCGACGGGGATCTGACCAACCGGCCTTTTCCCGAGGCCTTCGGGCCGGCCGGGTTCGAGGCGAACGGCCGGGTGGAGCCCGGCCTGCGCTTCCGGGACCCGTTTGCGGGCGATCTGCGGCTGGCCGGGCCGTCCCTGCCGGCGGCCCCCCTTGTCCTGCGGGCGGGGCTGGACTGGCCCGGAGACTACGATTGGAGCCCGCCGGCCGGGGCCGTGGCCGGGGCTGTCCAACCCCGGGGCGCGTTGCCGCCGGCTCCGCCGTTCGTGTTCTGCCCGCCGGCCGATCCCGCCCCGGGCTATGTCGAAGGGCCGCGTCCGGTGGCCCTGGCCTGGGCTGACGGGCGGCTGGTGGTCCATTTCTCCCGGCCCCTGGCTCCGGGGGCGGTTTCGGCCGAGGTGGAGGACCGCTGCGGCGAGTGTCTGCCGGTTTCCGGAGAGGCTCGGGGGACGCGCCTTTTTCTCGATGTGCCGGGGCGTTGGCGTCGCCGGGTGGCGGCCGTGGCCGTCCCCGGGGACCTGTGCGGGGCCGACGGGGAAGAAGCCAGCCTGTTTGCCGCCGATCCCCGTGTGAGGTTTTTATGAAAAATTCACTTTACAATGTCACGGGAAGGCTTAAATCTACAATCAACGGCAACCTCGAAAGAGGGCGAACCCGAGCAGGAGGAAACGCCGCGACGAATGCCATCTTCCATACCCGGCGAAGCGAGTCGCCCCTTTAAGACGGCGCGGCCGGCAAAGGCCGGAACGCCAGGACGAAAGGACAGAGCTCTGATCGCGACAACAACAGCCGGCGGCCCGGTTCCACAGAGAATCGGCGCAAGACCCCGCCAGGCGAAAGGGTGAGGGAAACTGGATTCGACAACGCACAACGCAACTCGAGCCGGAGGTAACGCCAATGGGCCATATACCGACATACCCGGCGAAGCGAGTCGCCCCGAACTGACGGCCGCCCGTGGGCCAGAATGGCGAAAAGACTTTTCCGATCGCCGCAGACCAGGATGCACGGAGTGGCCGCAAGGTCCCGCGCAAGAGTGAATGGACCTGGAATCAGGCAACGAAAGAAAGCGTTTGGCGAGTAATCGCGCAAAAGAACAAGAACCCGAAAAAAGCCCCATTCCCGGCGACATGGTTCGCCGCGAAGTCACGGAACCGGGGAGGTCTTCCCGGAACCCGCAGGGCGAAAGGACCCACCCTTTCCCCGGCGCTTTGGGCTCGGACCGGCCGCAACGGCCGGAAACATCCGCAGCCGGAACGGCAAGGGAACTGGTTTAGGCAACGCTAAACAAGAGTATACATGACCTCGCCTGGCCCAACCCACGGACCGGGCGAGGTTTTTTGATTCGACCTGGAGGGTCGCCGCATCATGAGCAGCCAGATCAAGACCGCCCTGCTTCTCGGGCTCCTGACCGCGCTTATCCTTGTCGTCGGACAGGCCCTGGGCGGCCGCACCGGCCTTTTTGTCGCCTTCGCCATGGCCCTGGTCATGAACGTCGGCAGCTACTGGTTTTCCGACAAGATCGTCCTGTCCATGTACAGCGCGCGCGAACTGTCGCCGGCCGACGCCCCGGCCCTGCACGCCATGGTCGAGGAACTGGCCCGAAACGGCGGCATCCCCAAGCCCCGCATCATGATCGTCCCCCAGGAAGCGCCCAACGCCTTTGCCACGGGACGCAATCCCGAGCACGCCGTGGTGGCCGTCACCGAGGGCATCCTGCGCATGCTTTCGCCCGAAGAGCTGCGCGGCGTGCTGGCCCACGAACTGGGACACATCAAGAACCGCGACATCCTCGTGCAGTCCATTGCCGCCGTCCTTGGCGGGGCCGTGGTCATGATGGCCAACATGCTGCAATGGGGCGCGATTTTCGGCCTTGGCGGCAGCCGCGACGAGGAAGAGGGCGGCGGCCCCGGTTTTGTCGGCGGCCTGCTCATGGCCATCCTGGCCCCCATTGCCGCCTCGCTGATCCAGATGGCCATTTCCCGCTCCCGGGAATATCTGGCCGACGCCACCGGGGCCCAGCTTTCCGGTACGCCCCTGGCTCTGGCCGGGGCCCTGGGCAAGCTCGACAACTACGCCCGGCAAATTCCCATGCAGGCCAGCCCGGCCACGGAAAACCTGTTTATCGTCAATCCCTTTGCCGGCATGTCCATGGCTTCGCTGTTCTCCACCCATCCGCCCACCGAGGAACGTATTCGCCGCCTTCGCGAAATGGCCGGACGATAGTAGGAAACAATGCCTCCGGCGGCCGGGGGGGGGGCATCCCCCCCGGTCCCCCTGGACCGCATGGGCTGTGCGGGGAAGTGGCCGGTCCCGGCAGAGTCGTGAAAGCCCCCGGTCCCCCGGGTCGTTTTGCCTTTCCGTTCGGGGGTTCGGGGGGATGATCCCCCCGACGGGGCCCGGGGCAGCGCCCCGGTTTCACGTCGTCTCATCTCGTCTCGTCTCATCCCGCCTCGCCTCGCCTCGCCTCGCATTGTCTCCGGTTTGTCAACGCGCGGCGGGGCGTGTAAGGTCTCCCCGTTGCACTTCGCCGAATCGGCGTCACACAGGGGGCATTGCGTCGTGGTCGAAAAGACGTTTTTCCGGCGGCTGGTCATGGCTGTCTGGCTGGTTTCCGTGGCCGGGGCCATTGCCCTTTCGCTCAAGCCCGGCCTGGAGTTGCCGCTGGGGTTTTGGAACGCCGACAAGGTGTTGCATCTGCTCTCCTATGCCTGGCTTGGGGCCTTGCCGCTTTTTGCCTTTGTCCGGGGAGACTATGCCCGGGCGGCCGCCTACTGCATGATTCCCATGGGCGGTCTGCTGGAGTGGGGCCAGTCCTTTGTGCCGGGCCGCGCCGCCAGCATGGGCGATGCCGTGGCCAACGCCCTGGGCGTCTTTATCGGCATCTGGCTGGCCGAGATGCTGCTGGCGCGCCTCGGCCGCAGCCGGGGGTCTGGCGGCTAGGGGCTATTCACAAGCGAGCCTCCGGCGGCCGGGAGGGGGTCACCCCCTCCCGGACCCTCCCGGACGGAAAGGCAGGGTAAGGGCCGGGGGCGTTCACGGAACAGCCAAGCCGATCTCTTCACGGTGTTCTTCCGCGTCCGTCCGCCGTCCCTTCCCACCTTTCCCCCCCCTTTATCCAGGGGGTCCGGGGGGAATGATTCCCCCCGGCCGCCGGAGGCTGCCTTTCGTTCCTCTGTCTTTCCTGTATTTCCCGTATTTCCTGTTTTTGTAGCGGGCCGTTACAGCCCTGCCGTCCCGCCGGCCGCCCAATGCCCGGCCGGCCGCCGTCTTTGCGGCGGCCTGACGTTTCTGGCGCATGCGACGCCTGGCATGATGCGTTTGATTATATTTCTATATAGCTCGATTTTCTCGCCATTCGCATTGTCATGCCGCCAAGTCTATCATACCATCCTTTTCAAACCTGAATCAGGAGAGGGATCATGGGGCATGCCGGCAACAGGGGCGTCAGGCTTCTTGTGGCGTTGGGCCTTGTCGCCGTGGGCGTGGGGCTGTTTCTGGCCCTGGGACCGCCACGGCTTCTGGCCAAATCCGAAACACCCGAATTTTGCGCCTCCTGCCACGTCATGGAGGCGCAGTACGAGGCATGGTTCCACCAGGGGGCGCACAAACGCATCCGTTGCGTGGACTGCCATCTGCCAAACGACCATCTGGCCAGCCACTATGTCTGGAAATCCATCGACGGCATGAAGGACGTGGTGGTGTTTCATTCCGGCCGGGCGCCGGACGACATCCGGATTTCCGAGCATGGCAGGGCGGTGGTGCGGGCCAACTGCGTGCGCTGCCACGAAACGCTGGTGGAGATGGTGGATAACGGGCGCAACTGCTGGGACTGCCATCGCCGGGTCATGCACCGGCATGTCGGCGTGCCGTTTACCCGATGACGTCGGAGGGAACCGCCTGGCCGCAGGACATGCGGCGCGCGGCATCGGGCACGGCGCCAGACGCTTTTGAACCGACAACCGGCCACAGCCGAAACAAGGGATGACCATGCGGGGCAAAACATTTCGCAACTGCGTGCTTGGCGCGGCGCTTGCCGCTTTCCTGTTCGTTCCCTACGCCTGCTCGCCGCCCAAGCCCGAGCCGGTGAAAACCGTGACGATTCCCGACGGCGAGATCGATCCGGCCGTGTGGGGCAAGGCCTATCCCGAGGAATACGAGACCTGGAAGATGACCGAGGAGCCGACCCCGGCCGGCAAGAGCAAATACAAACGCGGCTTCGACGCCGACCGCATCACCTACGACAAGCTGGCGGAATTTCCCTACATGGCCCTGCTGTTCAACGGTTGGGGCTTTGGCGTGGAGTATAACGAGCCGCGCGGCCATGCCTATATGCTGCGCGACCAGTTGGAGGTCGATTCGACCCGGCTCAAGGCCGGCGGCGTGTGCCTGAGCTGCAAAACGCCGTATGCGCCGCAGCTCGTCAAGGAGATGGGCACAGAGTATTACAAGCTGCCCTTTAAAGAGGTGCTGGACCGCATTCCCGAAAAGTTCCGCACCCTCGGCGTGGCCTGCATCGACTGCCACAACAACAAGGACATGGCGCTTACCGTCTCGCGGGGATTCTCCCTCGTGCCGGCCCTGGAGGGCCTGGGCGTGGACTGGAAAAAGCTCACCCGCCAGGAAATGCGTTCGGTGGTGTGCGCCCAGTGCCACGTCACCTACAGCATCCCCAAAAATGCCGAGATGCAGTCCGTGGGCCTGTTCTTTCCCTGGCAATACGGCAAGTGGGGCGGCATCACCATAGAGGAGATCGTCAGGAAGCTCCGCAGCGACGACGCCTTCAGGGAATGGAAGCAGACGGTCACCGGCTTCAAGCTGGCCTTTATCCGCCACCCGGAATTCGAGTTCTTCTCCAACAACAGCGTCCACTGGAAGGCCGGCGCGGCCTGTGCCGACTGCCACATGCCCTATACCCGGGTCGGCGTGCACAAGATTTCCGACCACCGGGTGACCAGTCCGCTCAAAAACGACATGAGGGCCTGCATTCAGTGCCACTCCCAGACGCCCGAGTGGCTCAAGGAACAGGTTGTGGCCATCCAGGACCGCACCGCGTCGCTGCAGATCCGGGCCGGCAACGCCACGGCCGTCACGGCCAAGCTTTTCGAGGCCGCGCACAAGGCCCGGGACGCCGGCAAGGCCATTGACCAGGCCCTTTACGACCGGGCCAGGGATTTCTATGAGGAAGCCTTCTACCGGTCGCTGTTCATTGGCGCGGAAAACTCCATGGGCTTTCACAACCCCACCGAGGCCATGCGCATTCTGGGCGATTCCGTGGCCTTTGCCGCCACGGCCGAGGGCTATCTGCGCCAGGCCCTGACCAAGGCCGGCGTGGAGGTGCCCATCAAGATCGATCTGGAACTGGCCAAGTATCTGGAAGGCCGGGGGGCAAAGAAGCTGCCCGGACATCCGGACCAGGAATTCAAGGACCCCATGGGCGTGCAGGACCGGTTCTAACGATCCGCGCGGCCTTTTGACGCGTAGCGCCCGCCCCGGCCGAAGCCGGGGCGGGGGCGACGCGGGTCGGCGGGGGGGGGGCGGGGCGGGGCACAAAGGGCGGGCGGCGCCCGGGGGGCGGGCGGGGGGGGGGGGGGCGCGGGGGGGGCGGGCGG
>Ga0074193_1000298_pt1 | contig 88515 bp, 76 predicted proteins | sample EPASupsiteHSE605_FD_64523 | JGI IMG/M metagenome (GOLD analysis project Ga0074193, IMG submission 64523) | Bioremediated contaminated groundwater from EPA Superfund site, New Mexico - Sample HSE6-05 | ecosystem: Environmental > Aquatic > Deep subsurface > Groundwater > Contaminated ... | reverse complement strand
GTTTTCTTCGGGTCAATCTGCGGGGCGGGGTTATGGGGGTGGTGTGCTTTAATGAAGGACCCAAGCACCCCCCTTTAACCCCAGCCACGGCAGACCAACAATATAGCTGTTATTTCCTTACTGCCTCATATATATTTTTATAAAAGAAGGATGACATTATGTTACATCAATTCTCAAGAACTGAACTCCTAATTGGCGAAGAATCTCTGCAAAAATTAAAAGATAGCACCGTAGCGGTTTTTGGCATCGGCGGTGTAGGCTCTTATACCGTAGAAGGTTTAGCCCGCTCCGGCGTAGGTAAACTCATCCTCATTGACGACGACTGCGTATGCCTTACCAATATCAACCGACAGCTCATTGCCACTCACAAAACAGTAGGTAAACCTAAAGTCGAAGTCATGAAAGAACGCATTCTAGAAATCAATCCCCAAGCCAAAGTAACAACTTACCAAACATTTTATCTACCCGACACTGCTGATCAATTCCATTTTGATGAATATGACTATATTGTTGATGCAATTGATACCGTAACAGCAAAAATCGACTTAATCTGCAAAGCCCAAGCCAAAAATATCCCCATCATCAGCTGCATGGGAGCAGGTAATAAATTGGACCCTACCAAATTTGAAGTAACCGATATCTTCAAAACATCCATATGCCCACTAGCCAAAGTAATGCGCAAAGAACTAAAAAAACGTGGCATTCCTTCGCTAAAAGTAGTGTACTCCAAAGAATCTCCTATCGTCCCCACCGAAACAGAGACTTCTAGTTGTGCAACCAGTTGCATTTGCCCATCAGGCACCACACGAAAATGCACAACCCGCCATCAAATCCCCGGCAGTGTATCCTTTGTCCCATCCGTTGCCGGACTGATTATTGCCGGCGAAGTAATTAAGGATCTTGCTTGTAATAAAAAGAAGTCCTAGACTTCGTTAATAAAAAAAATGGTACCATTCCGAGAAGAATGGTACCATTTCTTTATCTATATAGCTGTCACCCTTTTTATTGGCAATCGTCGTGGATGGGCTATAGGGTTGAGTGGCTTTACGAAGGACGCAAGCGAAGCCCTTATACCCCAGACACGGCAGACTTACAATATAGCTGCTATTATTTTTTCTTTAGCTCTGTATTAAGAAGCCCCCATATTGTACTGGTCTCAAAGCCTTTACGCCAAGACGCAGCACCAACTAAATTATACTTCGTGGCTAACTGAAGTTTTAAAGCAAGCGATCGCTCATCTTCAATCCACATACGATACGAACGTCCCTCTTTATCATATTCTACATAATGAAGTCCCTTATCTTCTAACCAAACAACATCTAAATTTTTCGATTTCAGTAAATCGCCAATCATCGGCATGGACATGGTTTTGGATCGCGTCGAACCACTCTCCATTTCCTCCCACTCACGGCTATAAAGCGGCAAACCCATTAATAGCTTCTCTTTTGGAACTTCCGCTAGCATCTTCTTTACACCTGTTTCTACCCAACCAATCGATGCCACCGGTCCACTTACACGGCTTTTAGCCCAATATTCATCGTATGTCATGACCATAACATAATCAACAATATGACCTAATTTTGCCCGATCATAGCATTTTGACCAGAAACTAACATTAGCAGGTACCGTCACATCAATCGAAACTACAATATTTTGTTGTTTTAAAGCAGTGGTTATTTTTTCAACAAACTGCGTAAGACGTTCTTTATCTTCATCATAGATATTTTCAAAATCAATATTCAGCCCATCTAAATTATACAAACTAGAATACACTAACAATTGTCGAATGACCTTTTCCTGCGCTTGCTCATCAAGCAGAATCTGATGCGTCATATCTGGGTTAAAATTATTATTAATCAGAGCCCACACCTTATAACCTTTGCGATGGGCCTCCTCGACATATTTCATATCCGCTTTGCTCGCGACAAAACCATCTCCCGTTACAATGGAAAACCATGTCGGCGAAATGACATCAAGTCCTGCAATCGGAGATTCTTTGCTCAAATTCTGCGCAGTAGTATTTACATCCCATACCAGATTGATCTTACCAACTGGCTTCCATGTATCGCGACGCACATTTAACTGTTTATCACTATAATTTTCTTTTTCCATCACTAACTTATTTGGACTCTCTTGCACGATTTTAATGCCAAGTACTTTTTCCAAGCCCCTTACATTTAGATAATAAACACCATTGATCGCATAAGGAGTGAAATTGAGTACCATACCTTGGTCAAGCCTTTGGTCTAGCACTGTCGTTTCCATTTTAAATTCTACCTGTGGGATATACAAATATACTTTCTTTTCTACCGCATCAAAGCTCACATCCGTATTGATATATTTCATAATCGCATCTACTGGTACTAATACTTCATCATGATCCACCAGTGCCACGATTGCCGGATGCTGCTTGGCATTTGTTATGTTCATTTCCAGTGGCACAATACGATGTTGCCCTATTTGCTGTATGGGACTGGCAAAACACTCTGGCAAGTTCAGTAAAACGCCGATTAGCATGATTACAAATTGAAATATTATTTTCTTTTTCCCATTCATAAACAATCCCCTTTTTGTCATAAAGTTTCCTCCATTACCTTTTTGCCTATTTTTATATTGCGACTCACTATGTATGATTTTCATTTATTTTAACTTATACCGCGATAAGGTATAGATAAACCACCTCATATGGCAGCATTTTTATCCTACCATAAGAGGTGGTTTATGTCATCTTCTATTTTAAGTAAAAAAGCCGTGAAATTCACGGCTCTTACGCTTTTTATAAATATTTTCTTGGATCTGCGATTTTCCCTTCCAGCATGGCAGCCGCTACAGTAGCTGGCGAAGCTAGGAAGATTTCAGATTTCGGACCTCCCATGCGTCCTAAAAAGTTACGGTTATTCGTGGCAATAACTTTCTCACCATCTGATACAATACCGCCGCTCCTGCCGCAGCATAAACCGCAACCCGGTGGATTGACAATGGCACCAGCCTCCACTAGAGTGGCAATGAATCCTTTTTTTATCGCTTCTGCATAAATACTTCGGCTAGCAGGCGTAACAATCAGCGTCATATAAGGAGCGATCGTGCGTCCTTTTAATATCTTTGCAGCGATTTCCAAATCCTCAAGTCTGCCATTCGTACATGACCCGATAAACCCTTGGTCTATTTTGGTACCTATCATTGTTTCAACATCACTAATATTGTCCACATTCGATGGGCATGCTACTACCGGTTTAAACTGCGATGCATCATATTCAATCACTCTTTCATACTGTGCATCCGGATCACTGACTAGATCCTTATAATCCGCAGCATTTACGCCACTAAAAGCAAACGTTTTTTCATCCGGCTCAATCACACCGGCCTTTGCTCCCGCTTCGATTGCCATATTACAAAGTGTCATTCGCCCTGCGATGCTTAATGCTTTGACAGTCGAACCACCAAATTCCATCGCCTTATACGTAGCACCGTCTGCTCCAATATCACCAAGTATTCTCAGAATAATATCCTTGGCAAATACGCCCTTCGGTAGCTCCCCATTAATATTAAATTTAATGGTTGGCGGAACCTTGATCCATAATGTCCCTGTGCCAAAAATAGCCGCCATTTCCGTATAACCAATGCCTGTCGAAAAAGCTCCGACTGCTCCATACGTTGTCGTATGAGAATCAGTACCAAAAGCCACTTGTCCCGGAACCACATAGCGAAGCTCAGGCATCAATTGATGACAAACTCCATCGGTCCGATGAACATTTTTAATCCCTTGTTCTGCCGCAAATGCATCACCAATCTGATGATGGCGATAATCTTCTATAAAACTAGTAGGAACCAAATGATCATAGATAAATACGATTTTATCTGGATTCCAAACTTTTTCAAAACCCATATCGCGAAATTTTTCGATAACAAAAGGCGTAAATATATCATGAACCATCACTCGATCCACATTGACAATGAGTAGATCGCCAGGTTTAATTGAAGTTTTTCCTGTATTTTTCATTAAGATTTTTTCTGTTATTGTATAACCCACTCTACCACTTCCTTTCCCACAAAATGTTACTTACCGTTTTGTTTGCGCATAAAAGCGACTAATCCCCCAGCCTCTACCATTTGCAGCAAATCCTCCGGAATCGATGCAACAGGAAATGACTGTTTATCTACTACCACTTGACTGTTTTCAAGATCAACCGTTACCGTATCACCTTCACTACACGAATCATATACATCATTGTTTTCGAGCAATAACAACCCATTGTTAAAAGCATTGCGATAAAAAATTCTGGCATAGGATTTAGCAATAATACAGCCTACTTTTAAAGCGGCGATAATTTCCGGTGCCTGTTCCCTGGAAGAACCGCAGCCAAAATTTTTGCCTGCAACAATAATATCGCCTGGTTGTATCAAAGCTGCCAGTTCTGGCCGTAGAGGATGAAATGCATATTTTTTCATATCTTCTACACTTTTAAGAGCTAGAAATTGAGTGGGTATAATAATATCGGTATCAATATCATCGCCTAATCTCCACACTTTTCCTGAAAAGTTTTTTTTCATCCCATCATCCCCCTAGGGTCGGTTATTTTACCTGTAAGAGCAGAAACTGCTACCGTTGCCGCGGAAGCAAGATATACTTTTGATTCCGGATGACCAGCTCGGCCTTTAAAGTTCCTTGTACCAGTCGAAATGAGAGTTTCACCTTCACCAATTACCCCTTGGCAACTCCCCCAGCAAACGCTGCAATTTGGATTGAGAACCATCGCTCCCGAGTCTACGAAAATATCCATTAAACCTTCTTCTAACGCTTGCAGATATACTGTTTTTGAAGCAGGTGAAATTAACAGCTTAACATAAGGGGCAATCTTTTTCCCTTTTAAAATTTGCGCCGCGACGCGAAGTTCTTCGATTCTACCATTATTACAGGAACCAATAAATGCTTGATCAATTTTCACATCACCAATTTTCGTTACAGAAACTACATCATCCACACAATGAGGAATGGCAATCATTGGTTCTACTTCTGCAAGATTGTAATGATATGTTTCTTCATATACTGCATCCTCATCACTCTTAAACAGATGCATATCATGACGTCCACGAGCTTTCACATATTCAATCGTCCTTTCATCAGGCTCAACCAGACCACTTTTTGCTCCTGCTTCTACTGCCATATTACAAAGAACGATCCTATCATCAATCGTAAGGTCTTTGACAGCTGAACCGCCAAATTCCATAATTTTATAGGTCGCTCCATCGGCCCCAATATCACCAATCATTTTTAAAATTAGATCCCTGGCAAATACACCGCTCTTAAACTGTCCTTCCATAACAAATTTTAGTGTTTCCGGAACCATTAGCCATATTTCTCCGGTGTGCATGACAGAAGTAAAATCCGTGCAACCTACTCCTGTACCAAAAGCACCAAGTCCTCCATACGCACAAGTATGAGAATCTGCGGCAATGACAAGCTGACCTGGTACAATAAAATCTTCCACCATAATTTGGTGACACACGCCTGCCCCTTCATAAAAAGGCATTTGCTGCTTCTGAGCAAATATTCTCATTTTTTTATGTACTTCAGCAGTTTTAGCACTTTCTGACGGTACATTATGATCCACAATAAAAACCACTTTTTGCGGATTAAATACTTTTTCCGCTTTTAGCTGTTTTTCAAAAATATCAATATTTAGATGGCTTGTACCATCATTACTCATACATAAATCCACTTTTGCTGTAATAATTTCTCCTGGCTTAACAACATCCTTACCGCTTGCCCTCGCCAAAATCTTTTCACCCATTGTCATTCCCATAACGATACCACCTTTACTTTTTATTTAAAAATCCTATCAAACCGCCAGCTTCTAAAATATTCATGACATGTGCCGGTAATTTAGTTGATACAAAAACTTCCTCTGTTTTAAGATTCCGAATATTCCCCTGCTGCACATCAATCTCTAATGTATCTGTATTTTCTACAGAATCATAAATATCTTTACAAATTACAACCGGTAGCCCAATATTAATAGCATTTCTAAAGAAAATTCTCGCAAAAGATTTGGCCACTACAGCACTAACGCCCAGAGCTTTCAGCACTAAAGGAGCCTGTTCACGTGAAGATCCCGAACCAAAATTATCTCCCGCTACAATCATATCACCCTTAGCGATTTTCGTAGCAAAATCTTTATCTAATGGTTCAAACGTATACTGTTTCATTTCCTCAACCGTTGGTAGTAACAGATACTGCGATGGAATTATCTGATCTGTATCTACATCATTGCCAAACTTCCAGACTTGTCCCTTCATCATTCCAATCATCTCCCTTTTCACTTATACATATCTCTATTGTACCATGATTTTTTTGTTATGATAGAATGTTACATGGTATAATAGCAATACATATTAATTATATTTATTATAACAAGGGGTTATATCATGAATGGTGATTTAGAACTGTATAAAATTTTTCATACCGTTGCCTACTATAAGAACATTTCCCGTGCAGCACAAGCCCTATACATCAGCCAACCTGCCGTCAGTAAATCTATAAAAAAGTTAGAACAGTCCATTGATGTGATCTTATTCTCTCGTACTTCAAGGGGAGTAGCCTTGACAACGGAAGGAAAAATTTTCTATGAATACATTGAAAAAGCACTGCATCTCATTGCAGATGGAGAAAATATTTTAACCGAATTAAAAGATAAAAAACAAGGGGTTATTACCATCGGCGTCAGCACCATCTTATGTAAGCATTTTCTTCTTCCTCACCTAAAACCCTTTATCAATCAATACCCCGATATAAAAATCAAAATTATCAATAAGACTACCTTTGAGACCTTAAAACAAATTGATCAAGGTCTCATTGATTTTGGTATTGTCAGTCGTCCTTTTCACCTAGATTCCTATACCTTTATCAAACTCGCTGATATCCAAGATATTTTTGTTGCTGAAAAACAATATCTTACTTCTCTAGACCTTGAAAATGCCAATGATATTTTTGCCAAAGGCATTTTTATGTTACTAGAAGCGGACAACATTACCCGCCAATATATCGATCAATTCTTTATTGAAAATGATATTTTACTAAAACCTGAAATTGAAATTAATAATATGGATTTTTTGATCGAATTTGCAAAAATTGGCCTCGGTATAACGGCTACCATCAAAAGTTTTATTGAAAAGGAATTAGAAAGTGGAGCTCTGATTGAAATTCCAGTCTCACCGCCCATACCAAAGCGCTCCGTCGGTATTATTTACAGTAAAAAAAAGCCTTTAACCATTGCAACGCAAACATTTCTCTCTACCTTTCAAACCTTGAACCAATAAAATGTAACATTTCAAAGACTTTTCAAATGTTATGATACGATATAAGAAAAGACTTGGTTTCGACCAAGTCATCAGACGAAGGTCGAAGCCTTAGTCGTTTTTACTTGGAATCAAGAAAGTGATGTTTTCTGATTCCGTAAAAAAAGATCGTGATCATAATGGCAGGGTAACCCGCCGGTATGATCACGATCTTTTTTTCAACATCTATATAGATATATCTTCTTCATGGCAATCGTCGGTAATAGGCTATAGGGCTGAGTGGCTTTACGAAGGACGCAAGCGAAGCCCTATAGCCTATTACCGGCAGACTAACAATATAGATGTCATTTTCTTAATACCAGCTATGCGGTTCGTTTAAAACTTTAAAGTAGCGCCCAATGCAGTCCGGTTGCTATCGCTGCCTGCATCTGGCATAAAGGACCGATAGTTAAGGTTCAAATCCAGATTCTTGGTTAGATTATAGTTGGCTCCCACTTGCACTTCTTTATATTGATCGCCGGCAACAAAAGAAGCATACCCTTCTAAGGAAGGGGCCAACGCAGTATTGACTGCTGCGCCTACATACATTTTTGAATTATAGCCATTATCTCGACTGCCAACAATCAGTCTTAGATTGTCATTGAGACCAACCTGTCCATACACATCGTTCTTTTGCAATCCAATTGTAACATTATTCGTTACTTTATGTTCAATATAACCAGAATCATCTAGTACACCAACAGCCGTCTGTCCTTGTGATAAATTATTGATAGGAGCAGCAAACCCAGTACTTACACTCAATGTAAGAATAGAAGCCACCGTAAGTATTGTCTTTTTCATAATAAAACCTCCTAAGATATATAATGTTGTCCAATCGCCAATACATGTTATACTACCGCTTACACTCTAGGATTATTGTATCGCTAGGACTTTCTATACCTTATTCTAGCTTATAATTGTGACAAAAAAATGACAGAAAGATAAAACCAACTCAAATCTATGCACAACAAGAAATCTGAGTTGGTTTTCTTTTTACATCTATTATGCACTTAGACAACTGATCGTTTGGATATTGTTCTTTCGCATTTCTTATTGAATTTGAATAAAAAGATACACAGTAAACAAGATCATCGAACAAAGCAGTGCATAATCCCCTAGCGCCAGAGAAACATCATTACCAAAACTACGTTTTTTCCGACTACCAAAGCCACGGAGTTCAAGGCTCAATGCCATTGTTTCCGACCGTGTAACAGCTTTTAACACCAGTGGCTTAATCACTGCCATATAAGAAAAAAAACGTTGAATCAGATTGCCTTGTGGTGAATAACCACGACAGGCTTGGGCTTCTTGGATGGCCTTACTCTCTGCCAAAAAATCAGGAATGAAGCGCAGCGCTGCCGTCAACATAAAAGCATATTCATAAGGAATATGGCATTGCAGTACAAGCGCAGCTGATAAATCCTGCATCCGCGTAGTGGATAGTAATATAAAAAAGACAAGCGTCATCGCAATCATCTTCGCAGCAGTAACAGAGGCAAGTATGATATCTTGATTGAGTACATACTGCATACCAGCAAGTACCGCCGCAAAGATAAATAAGCTAGCAATTCCTTTATAAACCGTCATACCCACTCTAGAAATAATAAGAACAAATAGTTGGCAAAGTATAAGTATTATTAAAGCAGGAAGTGACTGCAAAACAATAGCCCAAATGGTAACAAATACCGTCAATGCGAGTTTAGTTATGGGTGCTATGTTTTGCATGGTCATCCCTCCTTATGAGCATTGCTATATCATTACCTAATTCTTCAATCAAGGACGTTACCCCGATCCCCAAAGAGGCCAGACTGCGAGAAATTTTAAGAGCAGTCGGTTCGATCAGCCCCCAGGCGGCAAGCTTACAAGTATCTTCAAATAAGGCAGAAATAGTACCATCAAACACTTTTTGACCTTTGGCCATTACAATGGCCCGCTTAGCACAGGAAGATAAAAATTCCATATCATGAGTGACAAGAAGTATCGTCATACCTTGCGCATTTAATTTGAGCAGCAATTGTAATAATTGATCACGTTCCCGGGCATCTTGACCACTCGTTGGTTCGTCTAGAATTAGCATCTTAGGTTGCATAGCAAGTGCTGAGGCAATCGTAAGCCTCTGTTTTTGTCCCTTTGATAAAGAAAGAGGATAAGCAGTCTCTAGGCGCCCTGACAATCCGGTGACTGCTAATGCTTCCTTGACAAACGTATCAATTTGCTCTGCTGAATATCCTAGTTGTTTTGGACCATAAGATGCTTCTTCAAATACTGTATCATGAAAAATTTGGCGATCAGGATTCTGAAAGACATAACCAATATGATGGGCCATTTTAGCAGGAGTATACTCCTTCGTATCCTGATCTTGAAAGAAAATTTCTCCGCTAGTCGGTTTTCTCAGTGTCATCATTAAACGGGTCAGCGTCGTTTTACCACTACCATTACGACCAACAATAGCAAGAAATTCGCCCTCATTTACACGTAGCGAGACATTATCAATCGTAGATGATTCGGCTTTATAAGAAAAATGAACATTTTGTAATTTAAGCATGATTCCCTTCTTCCTTTCCTAGGACTCGGCCAATTTCTATAACTGCGTCCTCTTCTCTGTGCCAAGAAGAAAATTGCCTCTTGGTAAGCATTTCGAGCATCAATTTTAGTTGCCATAATGGAGGTATCGCTTCCGTAAAGACTTGATTTTTTTCCATGAAATGTAGCACTGCTTCTGGTGTATCACTCAATACCAATTTACCCTTTTCCAGTAGAATAAACTGATCCGCATAAGGAAGAACCGTAGCAATATCGTGTTCCACCACCACGATCGTGATTCCCTGTTTTTTATTAATTTCACTCAGTAGTCGATATAGAGATTGCGTACCTTCCGGATCTAAGGCAGAAGTGGGTTCGTCAAGCACGAGTATCTTAGGATTTGCCACCAAAACACTTGCCAAAACTAGGCGCTGCTTTTGTCCTCCAGATAACGCTGTGACACTTTCTTTTTCATATCCTGTCAAACCAACTTTGCGCAGAGCATCTTTAACCTGAATCGCAATCTCCTTTGGATCCGTCCCAATGTTCTCCAAGCTAAATGCGACCTCTTCTTCTACCGTCATCGTAACCAATTGTGTCTCATAATCTTGCAATACACTCCCAACCGTAAGCGCTAATTGTTGCATCGTAGATTGCCTTGTATGAATCCCAGAGACAATGACTTCGCCGGCTGAACTACCACCAAAGTAGTGGGGAACGGCTCCTGCTATCGTTAGGCTAAGCGTAGTTTTACCCGCTCCACTTGGGCCGATCACTACCGAAAAGGTTCCTTCTTGAATCGATAAACTGATACCATCCAGAACTTTTCGCGGATGTTTATATGCATAACTAAAGTTTTCCAGGATTATACTTGACATTATTGATCACCTTTTGAATCAAATAATTTTTTCGCTGGGAAATAAAGAATCTGAGTAATCGCAGCATTAGCAGCCGCTACAGAAAACACCACAGGCACCATAGCATATAGATACACTGCCATCGGTAACGAAAGAACTACTTTGAGAATCGTAATGAACGTCATACCACTCGCAACTGTGCTAATAAATCCAGTTACTGCTGGTTTGAGATTTAATTTTCCTACTGTTATTTTATAAGACAAGCAGACAATCAATGCACAAATAACCGCACCTACTGGCTCACTCAATAAATTCCCATAAGGAAAAGCAGATTTCGAAGTTGGAACGTTAATCGCAGCAGCAACAAGACCGATACCAAATGATTGTTTGATTGTTGGTTTTGTTAAATTAATCGCAATACAATACATCGCAATGGTCCAGTTAGGGGTTACACCACCAATACTTGGACTGACTAAATGCAAAATAGCGCCAATCGCTAGTAATAATGTTGTAATCGTAACCCAGCGATATCTGCCACCTTTACTTTCATCATGCATCATTAATTCTGGTTCATTCTTTTTCTGTTCCATATATAGCCCACCCTTTCATTTTCTAATGCAAAAAAACCCTCATCCCTATATAAATATCTACAGATACATATATAGGGACGAGGGATTAACTCGCGGTGCCACCCTGATTAGCTTTTTAAAGCTCAGCTTTACAAGATACGAGATCATATGTTGACCTGATACCCGCTTCCAAATAACGGCGGAAGAATTCCGACAGTGCCTACCCCGCATTGCAGATCAGACTGTATCTCCCAGGCCCATTCCACATACCAAGTAGTGCCAAACTCCCACTGCCATTGGCTCGCTGTAACTCTTTTTGCATTGTGTACTCTTCCTGATCATCAATGATAATTATGCGTTTTAAACCATTATATCAATGGGTACTAATCACTGTCAATCTATTTTTTCAGGATTTTTTTGTGACAATTCAAGAGTTTTGCTATAAAATTATGGTTATATGTATTCCTATGATAACAGTTAGGAGAGTATGTAGATGAAACAATGTACAAATATACAAGCTCAATCCTATTTTGATGTAGCCAATCAACTTACAGATGCCAAGGATTGGGACAATGCCATCATCCATTTTTGCAGAGCCATTGAGCTCGAACCCGATTGGGCTGAGGCATATAATAATTTAGGTTTAGTATTTAAGAATATCGAGCAGCTCGATAAGGCAGAAGCTTTTTTACGTAAGGCAATTGAAAAAGATCCAGATTGCATAAATGCTTATTATAATTTAGGCTTTGTTTATAAAAAAGGTAACTACTTAACCGATGCCGAGTACTGTTTTCGTCGCGTTATCGAATTAGACCCTGATAATCCCAATAACTATAATAATTTAGGCGTGATACTTGCTAGATTATTTCGATTAGATGAAGCCGAACAATGTTATCACCGAGCGATTGAGTTAAAACCAGACTACTCCATAGCCTATTATAATCTCGGTAGCGTTTACAAACTAACAGACCGCTTTGCACAAACAGAAGTTTGTCTGCGCCGCGCCTGCGAGATATCACCTGAGAATTATAATATCGATCTGGGATTGGCATTTTTTTATTTATCCATTGAGCAATTTGAAAAAGGTTGGAAAAAATATGATGAGGCCTTACGTAAAAGTCCGGAAGAATATGGTACACCTCAGATCCAGCCTTGGCATGGTGAAGAACTAACTGGCAAAAAAATATTATTATATTACGGAAAGGGATTGGGCGATACATTACAATTTGTTCGTTATACCGAAAAAGTTGCTAGTATTGCAGCGCAAACGGCTTTATTAGTCCAAAAACCATTGCAACAGTTGCTCGCCGCCAATTACAGTCGCCTCACAGTCTACGCTGAAGGCGACATCTTCCCTAGTGATTTCGATTTCGCTTGTTCTTTACAAAACCTGCCGATCATCTTTAACACGATAGAAGAAACGATCCCTTCTTTTCCTTCCTATCTACAGGCATTACCCCAGGATACAAAAGATTGGTCTCACCGATTGCACAGTATCGATGCCGGTAAGCGTTATCGAGTAGGCGTTGTCTGGGCAGGCAATATCAAAAACCCGATGGATCGTTTTCGTTCTATCCCCTTTACACAATTTAATCAACTATTTACGATAAAGGAAATAAGCTGGATTAGTCTACAAGTAGGAAGTCGAACAGGCGACCGTGAACATATGATAGGTGAATTACTAGATGTATCACCGTGCCTTATCGATTTTTGCCAAACGGCAGGTGTCATCAAGAATCTAGACTTAATCATCACTATGGATACATCCGTTGCTCATCTAGCGGGAGCCATGGGTAAAAAAACTTGGATATTATTAGATAGCAATTGTGATTGGCGTTGGCATGTCAAACGCGCAGATAGTTCCTGGTACCCTTCTGTACAACTATTTCGCCAACAAAAGATTGGTGATTGGCCAGAATTATTGGCAAGAGTTGCTACCGCCCTACGCAAAGAAATTACTTTTCGATAATAGTGCCATCTGTGAAACCGTAATACTTAAAAACTGGTTTATATCCTTTATTGGATATAAACCAGTTTTTTATCCTTCTTCCTCTATAAAACCAAATCGTTCTTGCAAAAATTGAATAAAGAACTTGCAAATCATAGGATCAAATTGCGTCCCTGAACATCTTTTAATCTCTTTTAAACAGTTATCTAACGTAATCGGATCTCTATAGCATCGCTTTGTCGTCATGGCATCAAAAGAATCACAAATCGCAAGCATTCTACTCAATAGTGGTATATGTTCCCCATAGAGACCCTTCGGATACCCCTTCCCGTCATACCGTTCATGGTGGTGACGCATAATGGGAACAACGGCCTCTGCACCTTCAATGCCAGATAGAATTTTCGCTCCACGTTCCGCATGTTGTTTCATAATATGAAACTCTTCAGCATTAAGTCTGCTACACTTTGTCAGAATCTCATTAGGGGTTGTTATCTTTCCCACATCATGAATCAAGCCTACAATGTAAGCAAGATTAATTTCATCGGAGGACATCGACATTTGACTAGCTAATCCACCCATCAGTTCCGCTACGTGCTCTGCATGCATAGAAGTATATGGATCGCAATAATAAACCTGTTGGCAAAACGCCTCAATGGCTTCCATATTCACTTGATTGATTACAGATTGTTTTTTTTGTTCCAGATTCTGCATGCTATTTTCACCTATATTAATAATATCATAAAAATTCAATACACCTTTATTATGTAACATAATTCTATATTTTATTACATAACTCCTGCTATTTTTTCTATCTACAAGGACCTTTACTTGTGAACTACTATATTATTTCAAAAAAAAGCGGGAAGCCAAAGCTTCCACGCCAAAAGATTCATCTATCGTATGATGAAACGTTGAATGTAGTCTTAAATATTAGTAATTGGACCTACGGATTAAAATGATCATTGATTGACTCGATAGAATTTATAATGAACTGTTTGACTAAGTTGAGCTGGACCCGTTCGATCCCTGTCCCAAGTTTTAAAGCCAACATTAAAGGTATGCGGACTTACTACCGCTTCGGCTTGCAAGTACCAAGAATCTTCTACCATGACAACAATGAGATCTTTTGTTCCGGTTTCACCCCAACTGGAAAGACGGTGTTCATAAAAATTACGTGTCTGTCCGTTTGAGCAGTATGTTTTCAAACGTTCTGCCGTGATTTCGCCAACCAGCACTCCATTTTTAGGTACTGTTTTTTGAATGCCGCCAAACGTTCCTTTGATTAATGGGATTTGCGCAGCATATCCTGATGGTCGTCGATCCCAATCGAATGCGACGCTTCCCAGTGCCTTCGTTACCTTATCCATCGGGAAGGTCATCATCACCCCTGTATAGGCTGTCTGACCGTGAAGTTTTTCATAGAGAAAACCAATCGTAGTTCCCTTACTGATACTACCAATATAAACATTATATCCATTATCACGTTTGCCCAGTGGCTGCGTTCTCTCAGCCAATCCACCAACATGAGTTTCAAAATGAACCAGCCCAAAATCGTGGCGATAGAATACATAGTCTTCTAATACTTGCGATCCGCCGCGACGCCCAAACGACCAACGGATGCCGGAAGTATGAACACCAAGTCCATTCTTGCCTGCATAATCAAGAGTCAATAATTCCCCGGCATATCCTGATGGAGTACCATCGCGAAATTCTGAAGTCGTGGGAACCGTATCAAACATAGCAATCGCATCCGGATAAGGGAAATGTAGATAGCGGATATTACCAATCCGTAAACTACCACTAAAAACCCCTTTTGGATCTTTATGAAATGCATATGCTTCGATAAAATTTTCGTCAAAATATGGATGCCACCCTCGCAATGTGTCCAGCTCACGATTGCTACGTACGATGGTCTGCCAACGTAATCCGGGAGCAATATCAATGCCAGACTTAAACTGAAAATTACGAACCGTTACATTTTTTCCCTCTTCATGCAAAAATAAGCCAACGCTCGTATCCCAATATCCTTTCCCAGCCCCCAGAAAAGGAAACGACCAACCATACTGTGGCGACGTAGGCGCCGCAGGAAGTGGCGCAACAGCAACTTCTGCCGCTAAGGCAGTTCCGATCGTAACAGAAAACATCAGTACGAAAACTACAGTGATCAAACGCAAATTCCGTAACAATAAAAACCCACCTTTATCAAATTTTATTAAAACTAACCTGCTAAAAGAAATTCTTCCCTTTTTGCTATATTCCTGCATTTTTTTCATTGAACTCTATAATATACGCTTATATATCTCTTTTACAGGCAATCGTCGTGAAAACAAAACCCTATAGCCTAGCCATGGCAGACTAACAATATAGCTATATTTTTCCAATCTCCTTTATGGCAATCGTCGTGGATGGGTTATAAGGGTTGAGTGGCTTTACGAAGGACGCAAGCGAAACCCTTATAGCCCATCCACGACAGACTAGCAATGCAGCTATCAGTTTCTTAGCGCTACATATCACACACTTTTAAAAATTCTTCTTGTCTTCAAAAGACACCTTGTGTTATGATCAAGATAATTTCTTATAGCGAAGTGTTTCTTGGGTGGCATCATCATGAGCCATACCGTAAAAAAGTAACCTTTCCTATATCACAATTACAAATCATAGAAATCCGCTTAGATCTATACAATGGACTGAGACGGGAGGTAGTCAAAATCGCTATGCCTTTCGGAACCATTCCGAAAGGCTTTTTATTTTGCCTTTCTCTCATGTATTGAAACTTCTAAGCAATCAAATGGAGGGAATAACATGAGTACAAATGCACGTATCACCACACACATCATTCGACAAAAAAAAGCGGAAGGTACGCCTGTCACAATGCTGACAGCATATGATTTTTCCATCGCTAGCATCTTAGATAATGCTGGTATTGATATGCTATTAGTTGGTGATTCTCTGGGCAACGTGGTACTAGGCTATGATTCCACTTTACCTGTGACGATGGAAGATATGATTCACCATGCTAAAGCAGTATGTCGAGGAGCCAAACGATCTATGGTGGTTGTGGATATGCCGTTTATGTCCTATCAAGTTTCCGTAGAACAAGGCATTCGTAATGCGGGGCGACTGATAAAAGAAACAGGCGCCCAAGCTGTCAAATTAGAAGGCGGAGCCGAAGTGGCTGATGTCGTGAAAGGCATTGTCAGAGCTGGCATTCCCGTTGTCGGGCATTTAGGACTCACACCACAAGCAGTTCACAATTTAGGTGGTTACAAAGTACAAGGAAAAGACGAACAAACCGCACAAAAATTATTAAACGATGCCAAATTATTAGAAGAAAGTGGTGCTTTCGCCGTAGTCTTAGAATGCGTCCCCACTTCTTTAGCACAAAAAGTAACAGAGTCCCTGCAAATATCTACGATTGGGATCGGCGCAGGTGTCCACTGCGATGGACAAGTACTCGTGATCAACGATATATTAGGACTGTGTCCTACATTTATACCAAAGTTTGTAAAACAATATGCTACTCTTCATACACCAGTGATGGAAGCTGTTCTCGCCTATAAAACAGAAGTAGAAAAAAGAATCTTCCCAGCCACAGAGCACGGTTTTAAAATGGCTGATGAAGTGTTAGAAAAACTATATTAAACAAAAGAGGGATTCACATGCAAATTATTGAGTCGATTCAAGATATGAAAGAATTCGTCCAACAAGCTAAATTGCAAGGAAAGAGCATTGCCTTAGTTCCTACCATGGGTTCGCTCCATGAAGGACATCTAACATTAATGCGGAAAGCACAGCAAAGCTTCGATATCGTAGTCACCAGCATCTTTATCAACCCCACGCAATTTGGACCGAATGAAGATTTTGCTAGCTATCCAAGGGATGTCGCAGGCGATAGTGAAAAAGCGGCTAGTGCAGGTGTACAAGTCATTTTTCATCCTAAGGCAAGCGACATGTATCCGAAGCATTATAATACTTTTATCGAAGTGGAAGATATCACAAATAAACTATGTGGCCTATCCCGCCCTGGTCATTTCCGTGGAGTCGCAACAGTGGTCACTAAATTATTCAATATTGTCCAGCCAGACCGGGCTTTCTTCGGTCAAAAAGATGCACAACAAGTTATGGTATTACAACGCATGGTCGCCGATCTCAATATGAATGTAATACTCGAAGTGGTACCAATCGTCCGGGAAATAGATGGCCTGGCTATGAGTTCCCGTAATGCGTTTTTGTCACCTAAAGAACGACAGGCTGCCTTGGTGCTCTCTCGCAGTTTACAACTTGCTAGTAAACTAGTTGCCCAAGGAGAAAAAAATATTGAAACGATACGCTTGCAAGTGATTGCTATGATTCAAACAGAAGAATTGGCAGAAATTGAATATGTGGAAATTTTGAGTTTTGCCTCACTACAGACCATTACAACGCTACAAGATAAGGCGCTACTCGCACTTGCTGTTCGCATTGGCACAACACGTCTCATTGATAATACGATTTTGGAGGAGAACTAATATGTTTCTTACCTGTTTAAAAAGTAAACTTCATTGCGCTACGGTTACAGAAGCAAATCTCAATTATATGGGAAGTATTACGATTGATCAAGCGTTACTCGAAGCTTCAGGAATTATGCCAAATGAAAAAGTACAGATTGTCAATAACAATAATGGTAACCGTTTTGAAACTTACGTCATTAAAGGCAAACGAGATTCTGGTGTTATCTGTCTAAATGGTGCAGCCGCCCGTTTGGTTCAGCCTGGTGATACCGTTATTATTATCGCTTACGCAATGATGAGTGAGGAAGAAGCAAAACGCTTTACACCTACTGTCGTAATGGTAAATAAAGAAAATAAAGTAGCTGAAATTCGCCATGTAGAATTACAAAGTGAAGTTTTCGATATTTCCTAATCTATAATTTATGAAATGATATATAAATGGCTATGTTAAAAGCATTTTTAACATAGCCATTTTATATGTAACCATTATAATGTATCGTTTACTTGCTCTTCTTGATCTAGAGCTACATAAGCTTCTTCCGTAAACAATACAAACTCTTGAGAATCAACAGAATCTCCCGGATACCACGCTTGGTCTTGCGAAACAACAACATATCCCTGAGGAACAACAAAATCTACTGCTTCATTCTGATAGTACCACGTTCCGGGACGAACGTTTACCAAATAATATGGACGTTCACTAACAGTTAATGTAAAAAGAGAAGGTTCTTCAGTCGGATGCAGTGCATGCCATTCTACCCAATGTTGGCGGAAACGTTCTTGTCTATGACGCAATTGTTGAATGGTATGCTGTCGGTGATGCTCAGGGCGATTTTGCGGTCTTGGATGATATTCAGCATGTGGACGTCGAGGTTGTGGCTGATGCCTTTGTTGTACATGCTGTGGTGTATGGTTTGGTTGCCGATGATTTGGTCTTAGCTGATTCTGCGGCGGATGATTGGGTTGCGGTTGATTTGGCCGCGGCTGATTTTGCGGCGGATGATTGAGTCGCGGTTGATTTGGTCGTGGCTGATGTTGTGGTGGATGATTGGGCTGGGGCTGATTGGGTCTTAGCTGATGTTGTGGTGGATGATTCGGCTGCGGTTGATTGGGCCGCGGACGATTCGGTTGCTGCGGTTGCGGCCTTGGTTGATTCTGCTGCGGACGGTTTTGCTGCGCCTGTGCCTTCCTCTGACGTTCTTTTGCTTGGCGTTCTTGTTCTTGTTGCTGTTGTTGAGTAGTAGCTGCCTGCCCGATGACTGGTACAAGCAAGAATGCTATTAAGAGTCCAGCAAGAATATTTTTTTTCATTTGAGCACCTATCCTTCCCGTTTTTATATTAGAGATAGTATGGATTCCGCTTATTTCTCTCCCCACATGGAATCTTTCCTATCAACTTACTTCATCTCGTTTTTATTCTATTTATTATTGTTATAATCCTTTTATTACTTTTCATTCATAAAATAAACTTTACAACTTGCTATTTTTCTACACCAAGCCATTATGTCGGCAAGCCAAAGTCACATAAAATTCAGCTGGAAACTCAATGCTTAAAGTGGTAACATATTGTTATGAAAAATTACATATCGTGTCGAATGCAAGTATTCAGGAGGTTTTTATGAAAAAAATTCATTTTTTATCTATTTTCATCCTCATTGCAGTTAGCTTCCTATCATTATATCCCCCACTAGCCTATGCGGAAACAAAAGAGATTATTGGCGAAGGTACCTACCATATGGGAGATGGTGAAACCCCTACCATAGCCGAAGAACAGGCTCTGCTCGCTGCAAAACGAACGGCTTTAGAAGAAGCAGGTACTTATGTAGAAAGCTACTCAAAAGTAGAAAACTTTCAATTAACTCATGATGAAATCCAGGTACTGTCTGCCGGTATTATAGAAGTAAACATTTTAGATAAAAAACGTACCGTTGAAAGTAATGGTGGCATCTGCTTTTGGGTCAAAATTAGTGCTAAAATCACTACCGATAAAATTGCAGATATGGCCCATCGGATCAAAGACAAATCCGTCGTCGATGATTATAAAAATCTGCAAGATAATCTAAGAAAAAGCCAACAAGAAATTGAAGCATTAAAGACGGAATTGCAACAAGCTAAAAATAGTCAACAAAAAGAACAAATTAAAGTCCAAATTAGCAATAAAGAATTGTGGTTCCAATCTAACATCTGGTTAGACAAAGGACACCAATTGGCTATTTCCAAATTATATGGACAAGCCATTCATGCCTACGATCAAGCAATTAGCAGCTACCCCCGCTATGCCCAAGTTTATGCTAGCCGAGGTCGTGCCTATATGGCATTAAAACAATATGGGAATGCGTTAGCGGATTTCAACTATGCGATTGCTATTAATCCCAATAGTTCATCCCCATATCTGACAAAAGGTATCGCATTAGAGAAGTTAAACCGCCCTGCTGAAGCCATCGAGGCCTATCGCCAGTTTATCCTCTATGTACCTACCCATCATAGCCAATATATTAGACAAATTCAACATCGAATTAAAATATTAGAAGCAAAATCCAAGCAGCAAAGCTATATATAATGCACTACATATTATAAAGATGGAGGTTGTGTTGCACAGTCTCCATTTTTTATACCTTATATCATGTTTCATTGGTTAACTGATACATCTCGTACCAGTTGACAATATTTCAACAGTGATTTATACTTTTTTTAATTATTATATTGGAAATACTAGATTGTGGAGGTCAAAAATGTATAATCGAAATCATATAACCAGCTTTATCTATTCAGCACTTTTTGCTGCCTTAATATCCGTGATGGGATTACTATCAATTCCTCTACCAATTAGCCCAGTCCCTATTACCGGTCAGTCTCTAGCCATTATGTTGGCTGGCAGTATCTTAACAGTGCGACAAGCCGCATTTAGTGTATTAACTTTTCTATTAATCGGCGCAGTAGGAGTACCTGTTTTTGCCGGTCTGACGGGAGGTATTGGAATCATCGTTGGCCCACGCGGCGGATATCTGATTGGTTTTTTACTAGGCGCGATGATCATTGCTTTATTAAAAGGGAAAAACAATAACATCTGGCGTCTGGCTCTAGCCAATATAGCAGGGGGAATCATCGTTGTCTATACCTTAGGGGTATTATGGCTGAGCTTCCTTACCGGTATGGGCCTAGAAAAAGCGATCATGGTCGGTCTACTTCCTTACATACCAGGAGATCTATTCAAGGTTTTTGTTGCTACCGTCATTGGTGTGGCAATTAACAAACAATTACCAAAAATCGGGGTGCGCCGATGAGTCAGGCATATATTATTGGCGGACTTCGAACACCGATTGGCAAAACAGGTGGTTTTTTAAAAACTGTGTTACCCGAACAATTAGCCGCTGTTGTTCTAAATCAAGTACTTGCTAAATATAAACTATTACCAAATGATATTGATCAAGTCATACTAGGAAATGCAGTAGGACCTGGTGGCAATATTGCAAGAATTTCCGTCCTTGAAGCAGGTTGGCCTTATCATATTCCTGCCCTTACCGTTGATTCTCAGTGTGGATCTGGGCTAAGCGCTGTCAATCTAGCAGTGAGTCAGATTCTATCTGGCTGCGCAGATCTTATGATTGCAGGAGGAGTAGAAAGTACCAGTATAGCTCCTAAGCGACAATTTAACCCTACTGATCCTCGTTTTAAGGGTGAAAATATATATTATGAAAGAGCACCATTCTCTCCCCCTTCTGTCGGTGACCCAGATGTCGGAGAGGCAGCAGAAAATCTTGCTACCAAACTAGATATTTCAAGAAGCGATATGGATACCTTAGCATTTGAAAGCCATAAGAAAGCTGCTCAAGCCCAAGAATATCTAAAAGACATTATGATTCCAATTAAAACACCTGATAAAATAATTGACTCCGATGAGTGTATCCGAAACAATATAGGCCTAAAGCTTCTGGAAAGAATGAAACCTGTTTTTAGGGACGGTGGAAAAATCACGGCAGGAAATACCTGTTTGAAACATGATGGCGCTGCCACCCTGCTCATTGCATCGAAAGCAGCAGTACAAAAATATAACTTAAAACCACAAGCCATCATTCGAGGAACAATCAGCGCGGGTTGCGATCCAAATCTTTTCCCGCTAGGACCAGTTCATGCCATTCAAAAGCTATTAACAAAAACCAATTTGCAATTACAAGATATTGATGCTCTAGAAATCAATGAAGCTTTTGCCGTTAAAATACTGGCATGTTGTCGTCAATTGGGCTTTAGCCTCAATAAGACCAATATCATCGGAGGCGCATTAGCATACGGACACCCCTACGGAGCCTCTGGAGCCATTATTCTTCTTCATTTACTGAAAGCACTAGAGCATACGGATGGTCGTCTCGGCATCGCCACCATTGGTGCGGTAGGTGGTATGGGAATCGCAACGCTTATTGAAAGGTGTTAAAAAAATATGCTGATTCATAGCAAATTAGATGACTTAACTGCCGTACAAGCAAATAAAGTCTGCCTCATTCATGGCACTATACAACTTACCTATCGAGAAATTACACAACAAATTGATAAACTAGCCTACCAACTAGCAACCCAAATAAAAAAAGGGGATAGAGTCCTTGTCAAACTGCCAAATGCGGTATCACAACTGCTCTATTTCTTCGCAGTCATAAAGGCGGGCGGTGCTTGTGTTTTTATCGATTCATCGACCTCAGACGAAGTCTGTGCAAAGCTAATGAAAAGCCATCAGATTCATCTCTGTATTGATGAAACATTCCAACTGCCAACCACTTGTGCCTTGCAACTACCGAAAATACAGCCACAAGATATTTTTTTAGGCGCGCTAAGTTCTGGAAGTACAGGAACCCCGAAGCTAATCTGGCGAGACCACCAGAGCTGGACAAACGGATTTCCTATCCAAAGCACGGTTTTTACTATCGGTACTTCTGATGTTCTCTTTTTGGCAAATTCACTGATATATACAGCCAACCTGAATGCCTGTCTACATATTCTGTTTGAAGGTGGCACCATTGTACTTGCTTCTACCGCTCTCCCTCGCACCTGGCTACGAGAAATCGTAACGCATCAGGTAACTACCATCTTCATGGTACCCGCCCATTATAAAACATTGCTTAAAACCATCAAACATCCTCTACCTCAGATGAAATCCATCATAACTGCCGGGGCCAAAATAGACATCCAGACAGTCAAAAATTTAAAGAGTGCTTTCCCCTGCTCAGGAATCTTTGAATATTATGGCGCAAGTGAACTCGGACATGTCAGCTACTCAACAGCCGAAGATCTTATATTACACCCGAGCTCGGTAGGCAAAGCGTTTCCAGGTGTGGCTCTTACGATTGAAGATCAGTCCATCTGGGCTATGAGCCCTTACTTAGCTCCCAAGTATAAACCAAAAGCAACCGTAGGGGATCTCGGACACATCGATCAGGATGGCTACTTGTATTTACTTGGACGAAAACAAGGCATCATTAACGCTGGAGGAATTAAAATCATTCCTGAACAAGTAGAAGCCATTTTACTACAATGCCCTGGGGTCACAGAAGCAATTGTTGGAGGCATTGATGACCCACTAAGAGGGCAACGAGTATATGCATGGGTTGTTAAGGATAAAACCAATCTACTACCAACCGATATTTTAGACTTTTGCCGAAAAAATTTAAGGCATCATTACTGTCCCCATAAGATCATCGTCATGGATAAAATGCCAATCAATAAAAGCGGTAAAATTGACCGACTTAAGTTGAAAGAGAAGGTGTATTTTGCTTGTGATTGAAACGCTCCTCCCCCAACGATACCCTTTTTTATTTGTCGATCACATCATATCGGCAGATATACATCAAACCATAGGGACGAAAACCTATGACCACTCCTTTTGTTTCTCTCAAGAATATCGTCCAATGCAAAAAATCATACCAAGTGTAATACTAATTGAATCCCTCGTACAATGTGGTGGAGCGGGTGTAACCCAAACAGGCCTTTTTGAGAAAGCTTCTTGGGGAATCGCCTCACTCGAAAATGTTCATTTTTACGATTCCGTTTCATTACCTGCAACCGTTAATATGGTTATTAAAAACCTTAAAGTATCTAGTAAAGTACTAAAACAAACTGGAACAGCCTCCTGCAACGGGCACACCATATTAGAAGCCACTTGGTTATGTTTACGACTTTAAGTAGTACAAATGAAAATGAAACCCGCCGACATAGCATTTTCTCTATGTTAGCGGGTTTCATTGTTATACGCGCTTTCGCTTTTAACTTTTCATCAACACTTATTGTGGCAAAATCACAATCTTAACTGGCAAATTTGATGCTCCCGGCGGGCTAAATGTAAAAGACAGTCGATCTCCACTATCATAAGTCCCCAGGAAAGCGCAATCTTCCTCTACATTAGTTCCAAAATAGGTGCTACCAATTGGTGTAGCCATCGGACTCCATCTCACATCGGGATGGTTGATCGCTATAGCACCGGCATAATATCCACCCATCGGTGCTAGATAATAAGCAATTTTTCCTTTATTTTTTGACGGAAGCATAATTTGGTATACAACACCATAATTTCCGTAATTAATAACTTTGGTTCCATCTATCGCATCAATTCCCTCTAGATAAGAATCCACTTTATTATCCGCTAATGTTAAACCCACTGGTCCATCATGATCCGGATCATAAGCCTCTACTGGTGAAAGTTGTCGGTCTGCCCCTTCAAACGTACCACGTAAATGGGTCTCATCGGCTGGCAGAATTCGCGCCGATTGAGAAAATCTCACACTATCTTCAAACATTGGTAACATCATAACTTTAACATTGATGGAACGATCCGCTACAAAATCAAAAATTCCATTAATCAGCATATTTGGCAAAACCGCTTTCTCACTAATATTAGCTGATAGAGGCACTACCTGCCCTGGAGAAATAGTGAGCTGATAAGAATCTTTTGCGGCAAGATATGACGTTAACGTTTCCTTGCCTACAGCTAGCCATGCATGTCCAGGTCCACCCAAACTAGATCGATTGACATGAATATGGACATCTTCATGTCCTTTATTTTCTAAAACTACATCCAATTTTTTAGGAATACTCGATGCGTTCACATGGTAAAAAAAGAGTCTAACTTTTCCCTCCACTTTATCTTGGTATAAAACGCCATTGCTGGTTACCATCTCAGGACTATCAGAAAGTAGAAGTTTACCACCAAGAGAATTCTTAGTCACTTCCCACTCTGGAAGATTCTCTATCTCCAGCCCCAACGGGGCAACAGCCGCAATAACGGAACTACTTCCTAGCCCTAGGACTACCATCACAACCCAAATTAGCCTCATTGCATATTTCATTTTCACACTATACCTCCACACCCATACAATATCGTAAAATATCTTCCCTATAAAAATAAATAAATCCCCTAGCAATGTAACTCACATCGCAGGAGAGAATAAACATCACAAACAAGAATATTCCACACTTCTTTTCTTTTCGCTACAAAGCATTAAAATCCTTCCCTATTTTTAAAATAATTACCAGCAATTTTTTAAGATAAAAAGAAGTGTGATTTGCTCATCATCAGCAAATCACACTTCTTTTTATTACCATTTACGATGTTCTCTTATGTAGTACGAGAGATGATCGAATCAATTAGATCAGTCCGTAGGCTTTCATTTCCCTACGAAGATTTTCTAGATTTTTATCGCTGAGTTCGGTAAGCGGCATACGACATTTCCCAGTCCTAAAGCCTAATAGCTTTACAGCTACTTTAATAGGAATCGGATTTACCTCACTAAATAATGTCTTGATCAGGTTTAGCGCTTGAAGTTGTAATGCAATGGCACCCTTTATATCACCTGCAAAAAATTTGGCAACCATATTATGAGTATCTTGCGGGATGATATTAGCCATAACGGAAATAACGCCCTTACCACCTAGGGATAGGATCGGCAAGACTGCAGTATCCTCACCAGTATATACCGTAAAATCTTCACCACACAAATTGATTACATCACCAACTTGCCCAAAATTACATTCTTTAATCGCAATAATATTATCGATTTCCGATAACATTTTAACCGTCTCTGGATTTATGTTCACACCCGTTCTACTCGGCACATTATATAAAATGACTGGTATTTTGATCTGATTTGCAATCATCTTAAAGTGTTCATATAACCCTTTTTGCGTCGCTTTATTATAATATGGAGTCACTGACAATATTGCATCCGCGCCAACTGTTTCTGCAGCCTTCGATAATTCGATCGCATGCCTGGTATCATTACTTCCTGTACCAGCAATAACTGGTATACGTTTATTCACTGTTTCTACTGCAAATTTGATAGCGGCAATATGCTCATCATCAGGCATCGTAGAAGATTCACCTGTGGTACCACAGACTACAACCGCATCTGTACCACCTTTTATTTGAAACTCAATCAATTCCGCAAATGTCTGATAATCAACACCATCATCGGTAAAGGGAGTTATAATAGCTACTGCAGAGCCGATAAATAATGGTTTTTTCATTAGAAAGCCACCTTTTACTTATATTTCGTATTATTTATAATTATAGCCTAAAATCATAGAAAAAGAAATTGAGCCTCTATTCTTTTTCTATGATTATATGTAACCTTTAAAAGCAAGAGCGTCCTGCACAATCTTAATAAAAGATATCCTAATGCCTGAGCGGCTATAGGATATCTTAAGAAAAGACTCGGCTTCGTTCAAGTCCTCAGACACAGGCAGGAACCTTAGTCATTCTTACTTGGGATTCCGTTAAAAATTTTACCACAATTCTAATCTAGAAGCAACAGGACGATTGCTCTGATTCTTTTTTTACTTGCGTTTAAACAAATAATCCACTACGAAAGTCCCCATAAAAATAACAATCAACGTAGAAAAGAATACCGCTTGGCTAACATGATAATCAAAAACCGATGCCATCATTTTTGCACCAATGATACCAATAATAATATATGCCGTTGTTTCTAAACCCGGATAACGATCAATCAATGTTAAGAAAATTTGTGCTACCCCTCGCATCATCATAACACCAAAAATCCCACCTAAGTATAATACCCATATTTGATCACTGACACCAAAAGCCGCCAGCACGCTATCAATACTAAAAGCGATATCCATAATTTCAACAGCAAGTACGGTACGCCAAAAGCCATGCACTTCTTTAGGCGCTTCTTCTTGTTCTTCTGTTTTCTTTTTAAGGAAGAACTGCAATGCCATCCATAGTAAATATAAAGCACCAGCCGCTTTTACCCACCAGATGGTTATTAAATATGTCCCAAGACCAATGGCAATAAAGCGAAATAGATAAGCACCAAGTATTCCATAAAACAACGCTTTTTTCTGTTGGGATTTTGGTAAATGTTTCACCATAATCGCTAACACGAGAGCATTATCAGCTGACAACAGTCCCTCTAATATAATCAAACTGCCAACAACCGCCCAATTCATCGGATTATAAATAACACTTAATAACTCTGCCATATTAAAAAAATGGGAATAATTTCCTAAAATCCCCGTTATAAATTCACTCATTTTCTAATACTCCTTTTAAATTATTCTACCATATTTAATGTATCGTGCCACTAACACTCTGTTAGCAACTATTATCTTTTATTACAGCACTCCTTAATTCCTCTTACACATTAGTTCCCATATTGTATCCCCTTTATACGATAATTTTTTATACTTTAAAAGATGATTCCCAACCTACTTGTCCTATTAAAACTGCGCCCTTAACACGAGATAATCAAAAAGCCAAATGTGAAATATTCAAAATCATTTCATATAGTATTATTTACTATAATATTTAATATCAACATTCTAACATATAGTTTTAAAAACTACAATACTTTATTTCTTAAATCTAGTTATTATATTTATGAAATCTAATCATAATCATTTTGACAGCTAGCATTCAAAAATAATATAATATCATCAGAGGTGTTTATGATGGAGATTACAAAATCTATTTTAGAAAAATTTGCACTAAAACTACTTGATAATGAGCTAAAGATCGAGGAAATCCCTTCTATCAGACAATATGCCGACCAAGTGACAGAACTGCTAAACAGCAAACTACACCATCGTCGCAAAGGAGACGAAACCAGTATTGCAATTAGTAAGTCAATGATCAACAATTATACTAAAAACGGTTTACTCAACCCCTCGGATAAAAAGAAATATGATCAGAATCATATTATTCTATTAAGCCTAATTTTCCATCTTAAACAAGTGTTATCGTTAGATGATATCAAAACTATTTTTAATCCCATACTAAAAAATTTAGAAGAATCGGAAGTAAAAGAATCATTACTTCCCCTGGGCGATATTTATAAGGCATTTTTAGAATTTCAAAAAGAAGAATACTTCGATACATGCAATGACTTTGAAGACCGCTTTAATCGAGTCTGTCAAAAAATAAATAATCCATTTGAAAATCACGATAGCAAAGATATGATTGAAAAATTCTTAACAGTCTTATTACTAGTCGCTGAGGCTACTGCAGCAAAACAACTAGCTGAAGAAATGATTGACACGTATTTCAAAACGTCTGACTAAAATTCTCCACAAGAAAAATATCCTCAACCTTATACTATAAAGGTTGAGGATATTTTATACCCCTTTAGGATGTTATTTCATAGCACCCTATTATTTTGTTCAATTTTTTCCCCTGCAATATATCGTTCCGTAATATTTTCAGGATTTCCTGCGTAAATAAATCGCTGAAGTTGTTCGATAACGGAGTATTCTTCGCCCTGCGTCCTATCTTCGATAACTAACGCATCAAAAGAATATCCGACTTCAAAGCTTCCCACTTTTCCAAAAAAACTGCCTCCACCTTTTGTTGCCATATAAAAAGCTTCTGGCAAAGTAAGCGGCTTTTGAGAATCATGCAATAGATAATTAACTTTAGAAAGTTGGATGGCCTTTACTATCGTTTGTGGCATTGATAAACTATGTCCCGCTCCAATATCAGTACCCAAACCCACATGAATACCAGCATCTAAAAGTTGTCTGACAGGCATCATTCCACTTGTCAAATTCATATTAGAATCAGGACAATGCACTGCTATCACCTTGTTAGTTTTCATACAATCAATCGTATGTCCTGACAAATAGATACAATGTGCCATCAATGTTGGCGTCTGCCCAAATAAACCATAATGTTGATATACATTGTGGTACTCTAATTGTTTTGGAAATATTTCCTTTACCCACTCTATTTCATTCTGATTTTCTGCTAAATGAGATTGTATAGGAATATTATATCGATTGGCCAACCTTCCTAACCCTGCTAGTAATTTGGAAGTACTAGTAGGCGCAAAGCGCGGAGTAACGATCGGCTTTACTAAAGAATGTCCAGAATATGTAGCAAGGAATTCTTCCGTATCAGCTAATGATGCTTGTGTATTCTCCTTAAGAAATTCAGGGCAATTGGCGTCCATATTTACCTTGCCAACATAAGCTCCCAGCCCTTTTTCCACAAGAATTTCAAAAAGCAATTGATTACTCTTTTGATGTACTGTACCAAAAACAGATACCCTTGTTGTCCCTTGTCTGACTAGCTCATCTACAAAGAGTCCATACACCCGTGCCCCATAATCTGGATCACGAAATTTATGTTCCTCAGGGAAAGTATATTGGTTTAGCCACTCTAATAGTTGCATATCCAAACCAAATCCCCGTTGATTGAATTGGGCTGCATGTGTATGTAAATCTACAAAACCTGGAATAATGAGGTTCTTACCATAATCCGCAATCGGTAAGCCACGATATATATCTGGCACTGTTTTGTAAATCCCATTCACGACACCATGATCGACAATTAAATAACTCTCTGTATGAACCTCAAAAGCAGTCATTTGGGACGTAAAAATAAAATTCCCTTTTATAATTAAAATTCTATTTTTTTCATCATTCACCTTGCATTACCCCTTCTTAGATGTTGCTACATACAAATAAGCTACCCCATCGTTTCTATACCATCCCTCATTGGCTATATTCCGCTTCCTCCATGTGCTTTCATAAAGAGTCCAATCGCAAGTCCAAAACCAAGGATAATAATGCAAATGCGTAAGAGCCTTTCATTTACCCGTTTTAACGCAAAAGCTCCTACCTGACCGCCTGCAATCGAAGCGATCGAAGCTACCAGGACTTGTGTCCACGCAACATCCTTAGAAAAAAGAAAAATTAAAACCGCAGAAGCATTCATCACTCCAGCCAATACATTTTTAGTGGCTCCCGCCTTGCGCACATCTAGGCCAGCAATCGTCAACGCTGCTAACATTAAAATGCCGATACCTCCACCAAAATAACCTCCATAGATCGAAATAAGAAATTGTGATCCAATCGCACCAATCGGTCCTATTGGTTTAGAATTTTCCTGGACTTTACGAAAAAAGCTGCCCCATACAAAAACACATGTCGCAAATAACACCAGCCAAGGTACCAAAAATTCAAAAACGGAAACGGGCGTCACCAACAGAAGAATCGCACCTAATACTCCGCCAATCAGACTAATAACAAACAGCGCTTTAAAAGATAATTGCGGTAAATCCGAGACATTTTTTCGTCCAGCTAGTCCTGTCGTAACCTGTCCAGGAAAAAGTGCGACTGTCGAGGTAATATTGGCGGCTCGCGCATCTAGCCCCGTAAACATCAAAGCCGGAAAAGTAAGAAATGATCCTCCACCAGCCAACGCATTTTGAATACCTGCACAAAAAGCGGCAACAAAAAGAATAACAAATGTTATCATACTTTAACCACCTTCTTTACTATTACATGATCTCAGCAACGTTTTCTTCACCCATTGCTACTTGTTTACCTGGTTCTATGACACAACATTGTTGTCCACTAGTCAAAACGACAATCACATCTAATGATGGAATTTTCTGTTTCAGTAATGCAAAGTCAAAAACAAGTAACAAATCACCAATTTTCACACGTTGTCCTTCTTCTATCTTTACATGAAAGCCTTCGCCATTTAATGTAACGCTATCAATACCTACATGTATAAGCACTTCTATACCCTCATCATTTTTTATGACAATTGCATGTCCCGTGTGAAATACCGCCGCAACAAGTCCATCTATAGGTGCAACGACACTGCCATCCGTTGGGGATACAGCAAACCCATCCCCCACTACTTTGCTGGCAAACCCTTCATCATCTACTGCTGTAATTTCTTTAATGATTCCATTCACCGGTGAAGCCAATACCTTTTTTGAATGCTTAAATATCTTGAATAAATTAGATAACATTTCATTTACCCTCCATTTTGTCCATAACCAGCATAAGCTGTCTCATTTATATTAAAACCGAACCATTACAGTTCGGCTTTTACGATCAAAATAGCAGTCAATTTTTCCATGGAATCATTCGCCGTTCCACCCACTGTAAAAAATGATTAAAAATAACTCCTACTAATGATAATGTCAGTATTCCTACCATCAATTTGGTAGTAAGCATCAGATCACCATAGTGCAAAATCATAGCTCCGATGCCCTCTTTTGCTGCAATCATTTCAGCCGCAACTAACAATAACAAGGCTGTCCCAGCAGCAAGCTTTAATCCAGCAAAAATAACTGGCATGGCTCCTGGCAGAATGACCTTACGGATTATTCTATACTTCGTAGCTTTAAAACTAACCGCTACCTTAATGAGTAGTGGGTCAAGGTTTCTCACCCCTGAATAGGTATTAATCACAACCGGGAAAAATACACCTAATGCAATAATTGAAATTTTTGATACTTCTCCAATACCCAGCCAAAGTATAATGAGTGGTAATAACGCAAGCTTGGGGATTGGATAAAGAGCATAAATCACGGGATTGCCCATAGCATCTGCCAATTTAGAAAATCCTAACACTAAACCAATCAGAATTCCAGCAATACTCCCTAGCAAAAAGCCCATGATGATGCGTAGCAAGCTAGCCTCTCCATTCACAATCAGTTCTCCACTGATTAGCATATCCCAAGCAGTAATTAAAATCGATGTTGGTGCGGGCAAAAACAATTCAGATACCATACCACTACGACACACTAATTCCCAAATCACAACAATCGAAAATACCGTTATTACAGAAACCCATTTACCTGCTTCTTTTTCGATTGAGGCTAAACGATTGATAACTTTTCTTTTATAAGTCATTATTCGTCCCCCTCCTGCAAAGCATCTTGCGCATCTTTGCGTATCATCTGCCAAATTTCTTCCGCATAGTGATTAAATTGAGTTACATATTTGCTATCATCTCTTCCGAATTTAGGTAAATCGATCGATACGATGCTAATAATTCGTCCAGGACGCCGCGACAATACAATCACACGGTCAGCTAAGTACACCGCTTCTTGAATATTATGTGTTACATATAAAGTACTCAATTGCGTCTGATTCCAAATTTTGACTAATTCTTCCTGCATAAGGGTTCGCGATTGAGCATCAAGAGCTGAGAACGGTTCATCCATCAATAATAGATCGGGCTGAATCGCCAGTGCTCTGGCTATTCCAACCCTTTGACGCATCCCCCCAGAAAGTTGGTTTGGAAAAGACTGACTAAAATTAGAGAGTCCGACTAGTTCAGTATAATATTTCACCCGCTTACATTGCTCTTCTTTAGACAACTTCATTGCTTCCAGTCCAAATGCTATATTTTGGTGTACCGTTTGCCAGGGAAACAGTCCTACTTCCTGAAATACTATGCCGATAGAAGGGTCTCTATCTACCTGTAATCCTTCTAGATAAATTTCCCCTGAAGTAGGGCTCAGTAAACCACCCACCATATTTAGAAGCGTAGATTTACCACATCCACTAGGACCAACTAATACAACAAATTCTTTTTCATCAATCGTAAAATTAATATCCTCAAGTGCAATCGTTTCTTGTCCTCTAATGCAAAATTTTTTATAAATGTTTTCAATGACTACTTTCATTATGTATCCCCCTGAAAAGGCTTATTTTAGTTCTTTCAGTGCAGTTTCCCATATATCATCATTGATCACTTGCGAACTATTTATCTGCTTATCAAGCATTTTATGGCTTGTATACCAATCAATCTGTGTTTGAATATCCTTAGTTAATAATCTTCCATCACGATCAAGATATGGCAATCCTGTTTTTACATCCTCTGCAGGAACTCCTGTATATTTAGCAATCATATTGATGACTTCATCATAGTTTTCCCCTGGCACTACTTTACCATCTTTCATATTCAGTACAGCATCATAATAATAACGAGTAGATTTAATATATCCTTTTAAGAATTTAACGCCGATGCTTTTATCCTTCACTAACTTAGGCGAGAAAAATATTGCTGAGGTTTGGTAAGCCATTACATCTCCGACTTGAGATAGGATTTTACCATAACCCGCTGCCTCCACCTTACTAATATTAGGCTCATTTAAAATAACCGCGTCAACCTGTCCACTTTGCAAACTAGCCATTAGCGCACCGATTTTCCCAAGAGAAACGATTTCTACATCTTGTAACTTCAATCCTTTTTGCTCTAATAATCGTCCGGTCATATAATGAAACGTCGATCCCGTCTGCGTAATGCCAATTCGTTTACCCTTTAGGTCTTCAATTTTTCGTACGCCTTGTTCCCATAGTTCTTTTCTAACTAAAATAGCGGATGAGGAATATCCCGCTTGTTCACGTCCCTTGTCTGCGACAATCGTTAATGCTTGCCCACTGCCAACCATATTAAACAAACTAGCTGTGATACCTGTTGCGCCAATGTCTACTTTATTAGATGCTGTAGCAACCGCAATTGGCTGAGCAGCCTCAAACCACTCCACTTTTAAATCTAAGCCTTCTTCTCTAAAGAACCCTTTTTCTATACCAATAAAAATCGGAGCAGAACTCGTAAGTTTTAATAAACCAATACTAATTTTTTCGTTTTCTTTTGACTTACTACACCCAGCAAATAAAACCGTTACCAATAGTAACCCTACTAGGCTTAACAATAGTATTTTTTCTACTTTTCTACGCATGATCCTTTCCCTCCTATTATTCTTCTACCATACTATCCTTTTGTGAAATTCTATAATACACCTTTACTAAAGGATTACCCCCCCTGTTAAATAGATAATCTTATAAGAAAAAACCTTCAAGAATATCTTTCTTGAAGGTCTTATTAGTAATGTAATGGTGCGGGAAAGAGGACTTGAACCTCCACACCTTGCGGCGCCAGATCCTAAGTCTGGTGCGTCTGCCATTCCGCCATTCCCGCATATGATTATAAGATTTAAGAAATAATATAATCAACGATACGAATATTATTATAACCTATTCCCATTGAAAAAGAAAGGGGTAACCTAAATTAATTTTCACTAGTAGCCACCATTATCTTTTATTAATAATAAATCCCCGATTGTATATCCCATTGTATCATTCACTACAATTGCTATGAAAAAGAGTTAGTGATAGATCTAGTAACGTGATTTTCCTTAGCATAAAATGACCTGAATCTTTTTTTGATAAAGATTCAGGCCATCTCGTTATTGTTTGCGCTATTTATCGTCAGTTTCAGTAATGTTCTTTATTTAATTCACAATATTGATCGGTTTTCCTTGTATAAATGCTGCAATATTATCTGCGATCCATTCAATAAGCCTTTGCCTAGATTCTAAGCGCCGCCATCCGATATGAGGAGTAAGAATAACATTTTCCATATCAAATAAAGGATTATCGAGTTGTGGCGGTTCTGGATCTTGAACATCCAGCGCTGCACCAGCAATGGTTCCTTGTTGCAATGCTTCAATCAAATCGACTTCTTTTATAATCGCTCCCCTTGCCGTATTGATAATAAAGGCAGTTGGTTTCATCAACTTTAACTTATCCTTATTAATAAGGTGTCGGGTCTCGGCATTGAGAGGACAATGAATCGTAACAAAATCACTTTGTTTGAGCAGTTCATCCAGCGAAAGAACTCGTACCGCTTTATCGTCCCAAGCTTTTTGACTGCGATTATATACGATAATATTCATTCCCAACGCTTGCGCTATTTTGATTACTTCACGACCAATAGCACCAGTTCCGCCAATCACGCCTAACGTCTTACCTTGTAATTCAAAATGTGGCACTTGCAGATGTTTGGTAAAATTATCGAAATTTTTCTTCCGCAGCATCACTTGTTGCTGTACCAATGACGAACTTAAATTTAAGATAAACGTAATTACTAACTGCGCAACGGCTTCGGTGCTGTAACTAGGTATGTTGCAAACCGTAATATTCTTCTCTCTGGCAGCTACAATGTCGATATTATTATAACCTGTACCTGCCTCACAGATCATTTTTACCGAAGGAGGAAACTGAGAAATGAGTTCTCTTCCCACAGGCATTTCCTTCGTAATGACAATATTTTGCCCCTGAACTCTTTTTAGGATCTCTTCATCACAGCTGCTATCATATTTGGTGACAGTCGTGATCTTAGATAAACATGAAAAATCCAGTTTGTTGTCAAAATCCATTCTTGCTACATTAAGAAATATTGTCTTTTCCATAGCTACCCCTCCAATTTTTTTAAATTAGAATCACTAAACCTTCTGCATGGCAGACTCACAATACAGCTGCCATTTCCTTAGCGCTATATAGCTATCAATCTTCTTCGCGGCTATGCTTTTTTAACAAATTCTGATTTCAATTTCATAGCGCCAAAGCCATCAATGTGGCAATCAATATTATGATCACCATCCACCAACCTTATATTTCTTACTTTTGTCCCTATTTTTAGCGCGGATGAACTTCCTTTTACTTTAAGATCTTTGATTATGGTTACTGAATCCCCATCGGTTAATACATTGCCATTGGCATCTTTGATTACTTTTTGTTCGTCACTACTTTCATTTTGTCCTTCCAACGTCCACTCATGAGCACATTCTGGGCACACCAAAAGACTACCATCTTCATAAGTATATTCTGAGTTACACTTTGGGCAATTAGGTAATTTTGACATATTTTTCTCCATTCATTCTTTTTATTTGTAATATATCATCAAATAGTTGACCATACAACTCTCCCATGATACTTTATTTATATATAGCTGTCATTTTCTTAGTGCAGTATCTATAATCAATGAATTGTTCATTGATCAATATAAAAACCGCCTTCGTGTAGGTGATATGCTCAGCCAGCTTTAGCTCTGTTATTCATGTTTATGAAAATAGCTATTTTCTCCATACAGATGCAAGTGATAATGTGGATCAATTAAGTTTGCATCTAATAATATCTCTCGATTCGTCAATATATTTCGCGGAGTATCATCCGCAATCATCGTATGATTTTCACCTAATACAATGACTCGATCTGTCAATTCTGGAACAAATTCAAGGTAGTGGGTAGCGATTATAATGGTTTTTCCTTGCTGGTTTAGTTCATTAATGGTATTAATAATCCAGCGCTGGGATTTGGGATCTAGTCCATTCGTTGGTTCATCAAAAATTAGCACTTCCGGATTGGTAGCCAAAACAGCAGCAATCGCAACCTTCTTTTTTTCCCCACCACTTAAGTGATGTGGCGAAGAATTGGCTAAGGAAGAAATACCACTATAGTCAAGCAACTCTTTGGCCCGTTCTTTTGCTTCATTGATAGGCATCCCCATTGCTAACGGTCCAAACATAATTTCATCCAAAACACTTGTACAAAAAAGTTGGACATCTGAATTTTGAAATACAAAACCAACTTTACGTCGAAATGCAATAGAAAATTCCTTGTCCTTCATTGACTGAGCCGTAATCTCTCTATCAAATGCAGAAACTTTACCTGAGCTGGCGAAAATTAGGCCAGCTAAAATTTTTTGCAAAGTAGACTTCCCACATCCATTCGGTCCGAGTAACATCACTCGCTCTGCTGCCTGTATCTTTAGATTGACATTCTGTAAGGCTAGTTTATTATGATGATAACCATATGATACATTCTCCAAGTTATATACTAAAGATTTGGGCATCGTTTATTCCTCCATAAGCATAATAACAAAGCACTGCAACAACTATTAAAAAACAAATATCAATAGTCTGAACTTTAATCGTTAGCTCAGGATAATGATCACCCGAATAGCCCCGTGATTGCATTGCATAATGAATATCTTGACTATATTCCTTAATCATCCTTAAAAAATCCGAAATAGTCCCACCAATCCAAAACATCTTCGATGTTTGTGATTCTGCCCCTACTAAACGGCTTTTTCTCCCCATTATATATTCTATTAATAGTAATAAAAACAGATACATATACCGGTAAGTTAAATCAAAAATCGTGACAATCAAATTAGATAATCCGAATTTTGCCAATACTTTAATTAATACCGCCCACCGCATCGTTTTGATAATGAGCGTCGCTAATCCGAGCGATGCGGCGCTTCTTAATATAACAAAAAACGCTGCTTGTACTCCCTGTTTCGTAATGGTTAACTCCGTTGGCAAGGAAAACCAACTACTATGCCAAACCATCCCTGAATATATTGTATAGATTGCATTACCAGGAGTAACCCAATTGATGATCCCTGGTAACACGGCAACTCCCGTAAATAAAAGAGTCGGAACCCATACTCTTAAACCAAAAACGGTAAGGCGAATACCTGATTGTAAGGCGATGCCCAAAATCAATATATTTAGGATCACAAGGAAAGCAAGGCTTTTGGTTAATGCCATAAAAATAAGTAACGCCATAATACCAACTAGCTTTATATGCGATTCTACTTGTTGCAAAATACCATTATAATTATTGACCATAACAGATTCCCGGTCTTCAGATAAAATATCACTAATATTCTGTAATGTTTTTTCTAAGTAATCCGTATAAGACCAAGTTTTTTTATACTTTGGTAACTCGCTATGCTCATGTTGTTGTAACCATTGCGGTAGTCTGCCTTGCGTCATTTATTTTGACATATTGGTTTATTTTTTTGCCGAATCATCAATTTAGTAATCAGCATGATAACACCATATATCATCGCGGAACCAATGATTGCAGAAAGAGCATACTCCATAGAATGGGCCAATGTACTGTCTCCAAAAAAGTTCATACTATAATCTGGAAACATCGCTTGCCAAACATTTTTAAATCGCTCCATTCCTTGAGGAAGATACCCTACTGTTTCTTGCAGTTCCTCTGCATCCCATTCACCCCACGCAGTGCCCTCCGCCAATAAACCAATAGGCGAAAGGATTACCAGAATCATGAGACTTAGCCAATAACGTCTAACCATGATGCATTATACCTCCTTACCTATTTCATTCGGGATCATCATCATATCCGATGATTCTTTAGTAATAAATTTTAATGCTGCCCCTGTCACAATTCCTTCGACAAAGCCAGCGATAGTCAGATGGGTAAGCATCATCGCTGGTATCGTTACACTTAGGCCATATGGACAATATAAAGGTGTACCATCCATTGCCGTAAATAACATTGGCTGAATACCAAATTCGATCGCAGCCGCCAATGCCGCAAAGTTAATGCCAATATACCCGGCAATCGCACCAGCAATGATTTGCCTTTTTGAGCCCTGCGAAGCATTTTTAGAGATCAGCCGATACACATAATACCCTACAAAAGGATCTATAAACGCCATATTAAAAGTATTTACACCAATCGCGAGTATCCCGCCATCACCAAAAATAACAGCTTGAATCACAAGTGCTACGCTCATAGCAATCACTGCTGCCCATGGTCCTAAAATGATTGCTATCAAAGTAGCACCTACTGCATGAGCTGTAGTTCCATCAGGAATCGGTACATTAAACATCATAATTAAGAAAGAAAAAACCGCTCCCATAGCAAGCAAGGGAATGCGAGATACATCCAATGTTTCTTTCAGTTTAGCCGAAGCTCGATACCATATCGGAACCATAGCCGCACCTAACGTCGCACAAGTAGAAGGACTTAAATATCCATCTGGAATATGCATAAATCTCTAACCTCCCGTTCATTATAATCACGCATGATACGAAAAAGTAACATTATTCATGGGAATGAACTATTTCGTGTTCATCCACATGGGTAACCGATAGTTCTGCGTAAAATACTCCTTTTTGCACTTGAATTTCTTGACACAGCTGACTTAATTTTTTCAAAATCCCTCTTACCACCAAAATCTCAAGACATTGATGATGATTTAAATGAACATGCATAGTCGAGACAATTTCATGATGAAATTCATGTTGGATATCCATCAAGCAACTAGGTAGTCCAAGTGAATGATGATCATATACAATCACAATCGTCCCGGCAACCACTTCGGTCAGCTGTAGACGATTGGGTTCAATTAATGCCTTGCGAACCAAATCACGAATAGCTTCTGAGCGATTACTATATCCTTGTTCACCAATCATGTTATCAAACTGCTCTACTAAATCTTGGTTCATCGAAACGCCAAAACGAATTAATGAATCCTTTTCTGCCATTTCACCACCCCGATCATGTTACTATTTTTATAAATTGTAACACGAATATAGAAAAAAAAAAAGTCCATTCTTTGACCTTTACTTCCGTTGACCAATCTTTGCATCATTGAAGTCCATATATAGAAAAAGACTGGATATTATCCAATCTTTTTCTACAATATGAAATTTTCTTTTCACCTGCGCCTCTCTTTCTTTGCTTTTTTAAGGATATTCATAGCATAAACCTGCGCTTGACTACTTTCCTTTGGTATATTAGGGGAATGTAGCGCAATAACAGACTCAATGGACTGGCTCGAATGTCCTTCCTCTAATAATGCTGTAGCTATTTTGCAATCCACTTCGGCATTCACTTCACTGCCAATATAGGTGGTAATAAAAAGATTTAGATGATATTGATATTCTTCTATGATAGAACGTCGATGATAAGAATCAGGTAATCCCTTTACATCTACCAAATTCGCATCATGTAATTTAGAATCTTCACTAAATGTTGCTTTCGAAAAATCAGCAGCAATTAAACTTACATTCCGAAATTCATTAAGACTACTTAGCGTCACTTCTCTAAAATCAGCGCCATCCAAGTTGCTATCAACAAAATTTCCAAACTCAATTTCCGATTGTTTAAAATTAGCGTTTTCCATCATACTCTTCTCAAACGTTACGTTTGTAATTTTCGCTTTCGCCAACACTGATTTTTGCATCTCACAATCTGCAAAAACCACAGAGTATAATTCTGCATTTTCTAGAGAAGCATTGACAAAATTACAGCCTTTAATTTGACTTTCAGTAATGATCGTATCATCAAAATTAGTGCCCTCAAAATTAATATTTTCTCCATAAAACCAATTAATCTGGGACTCACTCAAATCGGCATCCATCAAATTAACATCCTTAAACACATTTAAATTACTAAATTCAACAAATGCCTTCTTAACGCTAGCATGTGCTAAGTTGCTCCCTTTAACACCTACGCCTTCAATTCGTACTTGAGATAAATTCACTTTTTGCATCGCACAACCTGTAAAATTCACTTTCGATAAATCCGTTTTTTCAAAATTGGCCCCAATCAGCAGGCTTTCTTTAAACTCACCTTGTTTGATGACAGTACCACTAAAATTAGCACCATTTAAATTACAATCTTCAAAATTAATCCACTCAATTTTTCTACCTGACAAATCCAGTCCGCTTACATCACAATTTTTAAACTCAATTGGCGATCCATTTTTTTGTTCCGCAATGATTTGATCCACATTTTCTTGCGTCATTTTCTTGAATTTCTTTTTCCGTTCCATCTACCTTAATCTCCTCTTCTATAGCATTTCTGTCGTTCTACTTTATATCTATTCGGCAGGTTTTTTAATAGGAATTACGATCAAACAATGAAAATCTCATTGTTTCGGTACCGTACTATAATGGCAATTCCCATATTACGATAGGATTGTGAAGTTTAGCACGATTAATAATAAAGAGATCAGGGTTATATATAAATTTATATTCGCTATTTTATGTTAATTTCCTTGTAAAAGAGCAAATTTTCATATTACCTTTCATTATATATATTTACCATATAATACAAAATTCCTGCCATATTTCATGAAAATTTTACAAACAAGGACAAGCCATTCCGTTTTGAAAACGTATGACCTGCCCTTGTTTCATTACCTGTTACTATTCTTTTTTCACTTCATAGACACCAATAAAACTAGCTATCACTACTATACAATCATCATTTCATTTTGCAAACTAAAATACTACCCTATTTTTAATCCGTATGGCTGCTGATCGTTTTAATATGTAGAGTCATATACACTAATTCGCTTTCTGGCAAAATCAAGCCATACTCTTTTCTAACATACAAGCCTATTTTTATCGCACAGCAATACTCTTTTACATATTTTTGTTTAATCATTTCAAAAATATCAGGATCGATCGCTCGTAGCGAATGATCACGAATTGCTCGCTGCAACGCAAACTGCAGATGAGTAATTAAACGATGATAAGCAATTGTTTGATCATCAATTTCAACATTTAAATCTTTTGTAATTAATTCTACTACCGACTTAATAATAGTAGCTGTTTGTAACGAATCAGCGACATGGCCTTGTTTCAATTTAATGGTATGAATATGTAAGGCAATAAATCCGGCCTCGTCCTCAGGAAAATCAATTTGTAAACGTTCTTCAATCAATTTTACTGCCCATAGACCAATCGCATACTCTTCTTTATATAAGATTTTAATTTCATTTAGCAATTTATTATGAATGGGAATATTGACTTTTATACGTTCTATTGCAAAAGCAATATGATCCGTTAGTGATATATACACATGGGCATTTAATGTAACCCCCAATGTCTTTTCTGTATAACTGATAATCTCTTCACTTAAAGTAATGTAGTCTTCAGGAATCGTTTTTAATATTTGTGCAAATTTTTTATAAGTAACTTTATCTTCAACCGTGTATATCTTGTCAACTTGCGAGGAGTCGATACACTCATAAATTCTCGCACGAAATCCTAACCCTTTGCCAATTGCGATCTTCTCTAAATTATCATTTTCATCGTATACCAAAACAGCATTATTATTAAGTTTTTGTTTCACTCGCATGAAAATTCCTCCATCCTATCGTCTAAGGGATGATTCATTTATCGCACTTTTAAATTTCAGTATAACGTACAATATGAAAGTACGCAATTTTTTTTGGAACGTAATTTCCATTGAAGATTTTTGAAAATTCTTATTGCTTCTTTCTGTTAAGTATAGTATCATGTGCATATAAATTCAAATATTACAAATTGCGTGTTACTGATTCGATCAGGCATAAGCAATTGTTAGTATCAAATAAATTTCGTTTCCCCTAACTATATTGTTAGGTTAGGAAAGGAAGGATTGTTTATACTAACATTGCTTATGCTTTTTTATTTTAGTAACAGCAACATTAAAAGGAGGATGATATCATGTTAAAAAAATCTTTCGGTGGCTTACAGCAAGTTGGTAAGGCATTAATGTTACCTGTGGCTTTATTGCCAGCGGCTGGTCTCTTGTTAGCCTTCGGTAATGCTTTTCAAAATCCACAGTTATTAAAACTTCTACCCCTATTAAACTGGGGCGCCTTCCAAGGGATTGCACAAGTAATGGAACAAGCCGGCAATGTCATTTTTTCTAATCTAGCCCTACTATTTGCCGTAGGTGTCGCCGTAGGAATGTCTGCTGGCGAGGGAGTCGCTGGTTTAGCAGCAATCGTCGGATTTCTAATTATGAATGTAACGATGGGACAAATTGCCGGTGTAACAGAAGCCGTTCTTAAGAACCCTATGTATACGCACGTGCTGGGAATCCCCACCCTACAGACTGGCGTTTTCGGCGGGATTATCGTCGGTGTATTAGCATCCTATGTATATAAACGCTATTATAATATTGAATTACCTTCCTATTTAGGATTTTTTGCAGGAAAACGCTTTGTACCGATACTAACCGCAGTCTATGCATTGATTTTGGGAATTATTATGACTTTCATTTGGCCCTTTGTACAAAATATGCTTAACACATTCTCCCATGATATGATTGATACCAATAAAACACTCGCAGCCTTTATTTTTGGGGTTGTCGAAAGAGGTCTGATTCCTTTTGGCCTGCACCATATTTGGTATAACCCTTTCTGGTACCAATTTGGCGATTATGTCAATCTAGCTGGCCAACTGATAAACGGAGACCAACGAATATTTTTTGCCCAAATGAAAGATGGTGTCCCTTTTACCGCTGGAACTTTTTTAACCGGGAAATTTCCTTTTATGATGTTCGGTTTACCAGCTGCCGCTCTTGCAATGTATCATGAAGCAAAGCCAGAGAAAAAATCACTTGTTGCAGGTATACTTGGTTCTGCAGCCCTGACTTCTTTCTTAACTGGTATTACAGAACCTATTGAATTTAGTTTTTTATTCCTTGCTCCAGCCCTTTTCGGAATTCATTGTATCTTCGCTGGATTTTCGTTCATGATTATGCACCTGTTGAATGTAAAAATCGGTATGACCTTTTCGGGCGGCGTCATTGATTTTATCCTATTTGGTGTAATCCCTAATCGTACGGAATGGTGGCTAGTTATTCCTGTAGGACTAGCCTTCTCAGTGATTTATTACTTTGGTTTTCGCTTTGCCATCCGCAAATGGAATCTTAAAACTCCTGGCAGAGAAGAAGAAACAGAAGAATCAACTCAAGATAGCATTGATTCCACTACAAACGACCGGGGCTCTTTGGCCGCGAATGTCCTGGCAGCGCTCGGTGGTAAGCAAAACATCAAGGATCTGGATGCTTGCATCACAAGATTACGCGTTGGTGTAAATGATATTGGGCAGGTAAATAAAGTCCAACTAAAAAAACTAGGTGCAGCCGGTGTAATGGAAGTCGGTAATAATATCCAAGTAATTTTCGGACCAAAATCCGATCAGCTCAAAACCCAAATTAAGAATGTAATGGACAACAATGATGCCGAGAATGAGGAACTAAATATTACTGCTGATAAGCAAATCCGTGCTCAAAAATCAGAAATTCATGCTACTTTTATCATACCGCTAGATGGTAAATTGGTATCCTTAGCCGATGTTCCTGATCAGGTTTTTTCACAAAAAATTATGGGTGACGGCTTTGCAATTGAACCCGTTAGTGGTGAACTGATTTCTCCTGTCAGTGGTACACTCACTACCCTATTTCCTACTAAACATGCATTTGGCATTACCACTGAAGACGGCACTGAAATTCTAATCCACTTTGGTATTAATACCGTCGATTTAGGTGGAAAAGGTCTTACTGCTTTAGTAGAGCAAGGCGATATGATCAAAGCTGGACAACCGCTACTATCAGTAGATTTACCTGAAGTTAGAAAATCCGTCCCTTCACTGATGACTCCTATCATATTTACTAACTTACGAGAAGATGAAAAAGTAGTCTTCCAAGAAGGCCAACAAGTAATGCGTGGTCAAACAGGGCTTATTCGTATCGAAAAAGCGTGACAATCTAAAAGAACAGAAGCAGTATTTGTAGCCTATACAAATACTGCTTCTATTTCTTTATGACAAAATTTCCGTAATCTCTTTTATGAAACACTCCATCTCTTGTTCTGTACCAATACTTACCCGTAGGAAGTTATCAATTCTTGGCTTTTTAAAATATCGTACTAAAATTCCTCTCTCCCGCAATTTTTGATAGAGTTCCTCTGCACACATCAGCGGGTGATTGATAAAAATGAAGTTTGCCTTCGAGGGTATAATTCGAAAACCTATCGTTTCTAACTGCAAGATTGTTTTTTCCCGAATCGCAATGACCTTCTGACATGTATCTTGAAAATACTTTTCATCTTTAAAGGACTCTAACGCTCCAGCGAGTGCCACTCGATCTAATGTATAAGAATTCATAGAATTCTTCACTCGATCCAACGCTTCAATTAAATCTGGGTGCCCCATCGCAAAACCAATTCGCAAACCAGCAAGAGAACGAGATTTGGAAAATGTTTGTATAATCAATAGATTATCATATTTGTCAAGAAGCACATCTGCAGATTCTCCACCAAAATCAATATATGCCTCATCAACAATAACAACTTGATCGGCATTGTGCCTCAGGATTTCTTCAATCGCTTGGAGACTGACCACCTTACCAGTTGGCGCATTGGGATTAGGAAAAATAATGCCCCCATTCTTTGCAAAAAACTTTTCGACAGGGATGGAAAATTCTTCGTCTATTGGGACTACTGTATAATCGATATGAAATAATGCACAGTATACTGGATAGAAGCTATATGTAATATCAGGAAATAAAATTGCGGAATGTGGATTAAAGAACGCTAAAAAACTAAATGCTAATACTTCATCGGAACCATTTCCCACAAAAATTTGTTCTTTTGTTAGTCCATGATACTGGGCAATATACGTTCTCAGGTCATCACAAGTAGGAGTTGGATATAGCCTTAGATTCTCATCGGCGACCTGCCGAATAGCAGATAATACGTTAGGCGATGGCGGATAAGGATTTTCATTGGTGTTTAGTTTAATATACGTTTTATCTTTCGGTTGCTCCCCTGGAACATATGGATCTAATTGTTGAACTACGTTACTCCAATATTTACTCAATGCTAGCATCCCCTTTACATCATAGTTACAATATGTAAACTACATCTATATATCTGCCAGCAATAGACTCTATTCTACTGCTGGCGATTGTCTGTAAATCATTAGTGTATCATATATTTATACAGATTTTCAGGCATCCTCTTTGCCTATTATCATTTCATCTTGGATTTTATCATGGTAAGCTGTTTCATGGCAAACTGATTTTCTGCCTGCCATTGTTCTAAATTTTTAGTTTTATTAATAAAGGCTTGGTAATGCGCGAGAGCCGCTTGATCCTGCTTATTTTTTTCTAATTGTAATGCGGCTATTAGCTCCTTAATGACTTTCAATGAATTATCTAATTCATATGATTTTTCAAGTTGCGTTATGGCAGATTCATAGGAACCATCCATGGCATCTAATAATCCCAAATTTCCGTAACCTGGAGCAAACTTTCTATCAAGTGTTATTGCATTTTGAAAATCTTCTCTGGAGCTTTTATAATCACCCATTAAAATTTTATTATAGCCACGACCATTATATAGCGTAGGACTGGGTTGTATGGCAATGGCATCGGAATAGTATTGAATGGCCGAACCATACTCCTTTTTAGAGCTATAAATTGCTCCCATAATGGAGTAACCTATCAGTTCCTTTGGATTTTCTACAAGATAGCGCTGGACATCACTGATGGCATTACCATATTTTTTTGCAGCAAGGTAGGCTTCCCCCCGAACAATATAAGCATGATGATTGCTCGGGTTCTTTGTTAAAGAACGAGTGGAATATAGTATAGCCGCACTATCATTATGGAATGAGCGATTGACTTGCGCAATGACTAAATCAATATGACCTTGCATGACTAGCCATACCATAGATATCACCACGCAAGATAATAGTATGCCCAGCTTAGGAACATAACTTCTGCGTGGCAGTTGCACATGATTTACACGGGGTTGACTTCTTAATAGCAGTGCAACCATTCCCCCACCTAAAAAACCACCGATATGTGCATAGTTATCAACATGTGAACTAGTAAATCCCATAATAATCTGAATCGCACCGATAACCGCAATAAAGATACCAATATTCCCATCACGAATATTGAACTGATGACGATTTTTCCTAAAATATACGAGCAAGGCTCCCATTAGCCCAAATAGTGCTCCTGAAGCTCCGACACCCATTACAGTCCCCATAGACATACTCAATAACGAGGCCGTTATTAATGAGAAAAAGTAAATAATCATGGTCCTTATCGTCCCAAATGCATGTTCAGTAGCCATACCCAAAATGTAGATAAAAATAACATTACTTAATAAATGATTGCCACTGGCATGCAAGAATTCCGCGCTTATGATTCGCCAGTATTCGCCTTGTAAAACAAGGTCGCATTTAAGTGCCCCAGCCCTTAGTATTGATTGTTCGCTCAGTAGAGCACCCGTAGAAATTTCAAATATATAGGAAATAATATTCACTAAAATGATGAGAAGAATAAAAAATGGAATGACCGACATATTCTTCTCAAAGGTCATTTTCGAAGGATTAGCTTCATTGCCCTTGCTAGGCATTTCAACTATCATATCTGAGGTTATCAATAATGCTTCTTCACCATCAATCTTTTCCACCATTTATCGCCCCTCCCCAGTATCTAGCAAAACGCCTAGAGCTAGTGCAACTCGACGATCAATCAGCTTGTCGTTATCCATCGTCATATCTAAAGTATAACGATCAAAAATAGCTATTTTTTTATTAAACTCTCCAACCACTTGTTCTGTATCACCGGCATAAAAAACAAAGTTGGTCCTAAAAATTGCGATATCAACGAAATAACCTGTTACCCGTCGAAGAAGAGAAGAAATCAGTGAATCCTCTTGAGCTGTTAGAAGTAGTGTATCATCTGGCGTACGAAAATACCATTTCCTGCGCAAGAGATCCGTAAAACGATTTTTTTCAAAGTAACCTAAGACGGTTCCCTTATGATCATAAAGGGTATAGCGTATCCATTTTTTCTGTAGCCAATCATTTTGCCTGACTTCCAGTAATACGGTTTCCTTTTCCCTAGTATCGTAGAAAGTAATATCACGTTTTACATTTATAAAATAATAGGCAATGAATAAGACTGGAACGAATGCTACCATATTAGTACTACCTACAATTAAAAATATCAACACAATCATCAATAAAAAAATCCGATATATGTATTTTGCAGGTCGTTCTACAAATAGGATCTCATTATCATCAAAATCACTGACTACATACTTGGTCGATATGGAAAAATGATTCTGCCTCAATCGATATGTTGCATTATCAAACACTTGTAAAGCACTCTCAGTTTGTGATTTATCAATAAATGGGACGCGCAATTGAGACGAACATCTAGGACATAGCAGTAGCTTTCCCGCAAATTCACTTTTCATATTATAGATACATCCACATGAGCAAGGTGTTAATATCGCCATTCTAATCTCCTTAGTAACATAATCTATATCTTTGATAGATATATTTTCCATAAACTACAAAATCCCTGCTTTTTTTTACAATAACACAGAAATTCTTACTGTAGAACTTGTACAGTACTATATGTACAAAAAGAAAAAGAGTAGAACCCATAGTATTCTATGAGGATTCTACTCTTCATTTTAATATTTTTAGGCTATATCAAACTTTAAATTTCGAGATGGCGTCATGAATCTCTCCAGCCATGTTTGCTAATGTTTGACTAGAAGATGCTATTTCCTCCATTGAAGCAGATTGTTCTTCCGTCGCAGCAGAAACAGTCTCCGTCTGCTCAGCTGTATTTTTACTAATATTATCAATGTCATTAACCAAAGTAAGCATCGTTTGATTTCCCTTGGTCATCTGCTGAATTTCAGCCGAAACATCTCTTGTTTGTGTCGACATCTTTTGAACCAAACCAGAGATATCTGCAAATGTTTTGCCCGCTTTATCTACAACCTCTGTACCACGCTTTACTTGCTCTGTTTCATCAACCATCGCGACTACAGCCTGAGCTGTATCAGCTTGAATTTCAGCAATGAGTGTAGTAATTTGCTTAGCAGCCTCTTGTGATTGTTCAGCTAATTTGCGAACTTCATCAGCAACAACAGCAAACCCTCGACCTTGTTCACCAGCCCGGGCTGCCTCAATTGCCGCATTAAGTGCAAGAAGATTGGTCTGTCCGGCGATCCCGGAAATAGTATTTACAATTTGTCCAATTTCTTTCGAACGTTCTCCTAATGTTGACACAACCAATGAAGAATTTTTTACAGAATTTTCGATACAGATCATTTGATTTTTAGCATTCATTACATCATTACTACCTTCAAGAGCAGCGGTAGAAGCTTGCTGGGCTGTTTCAACAATGGTAATCGTGTTATCTGCAATTTGCTGAATACCTATTGATAATTGTTCCATAATTGTTTTTGATGTATCACTCGCATGAAGTTGCGTCCCAGCACCTTCTGCTACGTGGATTATCGATTCAGCCACTTGATTTGCAGCTTGTGCAGATTGTCCGGCACTGGCAGTCAATTGTTCTGAAGCAGCAGCTAACTTTTCAGCCGATAGAGCTAGTTGTTGGATCAAGATTCGTAGATCACTCGTCATCAAATTAACAGAATCCCCCAGTTCTCCAATTTCATCGGATGAATGAATCTCTAATTGATTACGAAGATCCCCTTTCGCAATTTCTTTTACTACGCTCGAAAGTTCAATGATGGGAGTAGAAATTTTACGACTTATATACCATGCCAAGATTGCTACTCCAGCCAAAATCACGATAATAATTGCACCCGTGAACATGATATCTTTGATCATCGCCTGCTGGTATCGCTGTTCTTGATCCGCCACTAATTTATCAATATCATCAACCCAATTTCCAGTACCAATTACCCAGTTATAAGGCTTAAATAATAGCGAATATCCGCGTTTAGGTTTCGCTTGTTGTTCATTTGGCTTAGGAAACCAAAAGTCAGTATAGCCACCGCCATCCTTCATACCATTGTTAATGATCTCTTGAATGAAAGGCATTCCATTAGAATCTTTGTCATTAATACGACTTTTTCCTTCTGTATTTCTTCCTAAAAGAACTACATTAACACCCTCTGCCGTATCAGTCCAAAAATAGCCATCTTTATCATAGCGGAGATTTCGTAATAGATCCGCCGCTTGTTGCTTTGCTTGTTCTTCTGTCAGTAAGGACTGTTGTTGTTTCTTATAAATATTATTGACCATACTAACAGCCGTTTCCGTTTCTAAACGAATATTTCTATCAAACTGTTCCATAAGGACTTGGCGATATCCTGTAACAGCAATGTTCTTGTTATGAATTACGCTCCAAATATTATAGCTCCCAATAGCAAGTGCCATAAATGCACATATGCCAACCATGATAAAAATTAACTTATACTTGATTTGCTTCATGATCCTTCCCCCCCCCCATTTTGATACAATACAAACGATAACCTTACATTTTTTATTGTTACTAATAGTATACCATTTTTCTTTAAGGAAATAAATTGTAAATTACTGAATCATTTAAATGTTCAGACATATCTTTACAATTATCATCAAGTCAAAGTACGACTGCTATTTTTATGATTGTGATAGTTATATTCCCCATTCAACAGAAGAAATCCTGCTAAATTTCTACAAAATTCAACAGGATTTCTTTCTTTGTTACTGTTGTAACATATACTCGTCCTTTTACTACATCATTACATGGTATGCGTAGGGCAGGAGATACGATAAATCTATTGTAATTCACATTAATAATGCCAGTTGTTCTTTGCTTTAGTCGCCAAAAGAAATTGCGAGAGAACGTCCCGTTTGAATTAAATCATGGGTTGGTGGAACTAAATACGGAGTCCCAACAACATCGACTAAATTAACTAGGACAATTTCGTTGTTCTGCAATGCCACCATGGTCTTGAATTTGTTAGCAAGAATCGCATTAACGGCAGCCTCTCCATAACGAGTCGATAGTACCCGATCATACGCAGTCGGACTTCCGCCACGTTGGAGGTGTCCTAACACCGTAGATCTACATTCGATCGCTAATAAACTTTCTAATTCTTGAGAAATTTTGTCACCTATACCACCTAATCGTACTTTTTCAGGACTATTATTTACGATCCTTGCTACTGATACCTCTCCATTAATGGATTTAGCTCCTTCAGCCACTACAATAATACTAAATAACGTCCCTTGTTTTTTTCTGAGTCTAATTTTATCTGTAATCGAATCCCACTTAAAAGGAATCTCAGGAATGATAATGCAATCCGCTCCACCAGCAATACCACTATGAAGAGCAATCCACCCTGCATAACGTCCCATAACTTCTAGGACCATAACCCGATGATGTGACTCGGCTGTGGTGTGCAATCGGTCTAATGCTTCTGTCGCGATGCTAACAGCCGTGTCAAAACCGAAGGTTCTCTCTGTTTTAGGTAAATCATTATCAATTGATTTGGGAACGCAAACTACAGGAAACCCGAGATCTGCAAATTGACTGGCAATGTTAAGAGTACCATCACCGCCAATGATAATTAATGCCTCTATATCTCGTTGCTTAAGATTAAATAAAGCTCGCTGCGACATATCCTTGTAAACAAATTCCCCATTATCAATGCATTGATATCGAAACGGATTATCTCGATTGGTAGTCCCCAGTATTGTTCCTCCACGAGGTAATATACCTGAAATATTTTCAGGACCAAGTAAAGAAAGGTCATCATCAACTAAACCTTTAAACCCATTTTTTACCCCATAAACCATTATTCCATTTGAATGTGCAGTTTTATAAACCGCCCTTATTACTGCATTTAATCCCGGGCAATCCCCGCCACCAGTTAATACTGCGATTGTCTTCAACTTGTAAACACCCTTTCCATTTGAACATGATCATCCTTGTCTTTGCGTTGATACATAGCCTCTCTCATATATAACCACCTTAATGAATGCTTGCCTAGCATTCCCTAACTACGTGTGCTATATCCTCTATAATAACTGTGCCTTCGCTAAAAGTCTAGGGCAATGAAGTCGCCTTCATCGCCCTAGACTTCCTAAAATTTATTTACTTCCAAATTCATACATCATTCAATGAGTAAAATCTTGTCCAACCGGGTCCGTTTCAGCAATTCTTCGACAATGCCGCACACCCCAACTAAAACAAAGCGGCCATTTATTTCCTTCATGCGTTTATAAACCGTTACCAGCACGCCCAAACCGGAGCTGTCGATATACAAAACACTAGAAAGATCCATCCGTATCTCGACTGCGCCTTGCTCAATCTTTTCAATAAGATTATCTCGGATGACGCCGGCATCATGGGCATACATTTTCCCTGCCAGCCGCACATAAACCTGATGTTCATTGACTTTTATTTCATTTTCCATGATTGCTTCACCTCGTATAAATTAACTTAATTTAAAGCGGATGATATTATTCTGCAAAATTTGTGCCATCGAGCTCGTCTCTTGCGAACTTGCTGCAATAGTCTCGACAGTAGCTGTAATCTCTTGGACCGCGGCAGCCACATTCTGGGCATCCTGCTCCGTTTTTTCAATATCGCCTGCCACAGCTTCAATAAGCTGTATAATTTTATCGGAGGAAGCCACCTCACTATTGGTCACCTTGGCAATTCCATCGACGTCACTGACCGTATCCGCCACTGCAGCCAATATGTTTTCCAGTGATTTTTCCGCCTTGTTTACCGATTCCACACCGACTTCCACTTCCATCCGGCTGTGTTTCATTGCGACCACTGCCAGCTCCGTGTTTTCCGTAATTTTATAAATCAGCTCTGAAATATTGCCGGCCTCCCTATCAGACTGTTCGGCCAACTTTCTCACTTCTTCGGCAACTACAGCAAAACCCTTGCCCGCCTCACCAGCCCGTGCCGCTTCAATTGCCGCATTTAGTGCTAGAAGATTCGTTTGTTTGGCAATTCCGGTAATCGTTTCATTGATCATCCCAATCTGAGTGGAATATTCATTCAGCAAAGAAATTACTTTTTCTGCTTCCATGGTCTTGCCATGAATGGTGTTCATGCTCCGTATGGCTTCAGTCACCGTCACTTTGCCATCATTTGCCGCCTTCGTCGTAATTTCCGAATTGCTACTGGCCGACTCCGCCTTATCTTTGGCAATCTGAATCAGCGATGACAGTTCAATCAGCACCTGCGATGTTTCCATGCTGAGGCTTGCCGCATTACCCATTGCCTGGCTAACCCGCTGAATTTCTCTGGCGATATCGCTTGCGGCCGAAGACACCTCTTCCGATGATGCGGATAATTCCTGCGATGCCGCGCTCAATTCTACCGAACTGGTTGATACATCCTTGACAATATGCGCCTGTGAATCAATCATCGCATTGAACGATCGGCTGAGCTGCCCGACTTCATCATCCGATAAGATTGCCGCCTGAATCGTCAAGTCGCCCTCGCTAGCTTTATTCATTAAAGCCAGCAATTCTTTGATTGGCCGCGAAAGGCTGCGGCTGTACCAAATGCCCAAAGCCAGCGCCAAAACTACAATAATTACACTTACCAGCAGTGCATTATTGGATCGATCCTGTACCTTCTCGTTCATCTGTTTGGTCGCAGTCAAGAAATAGCTTTTTTGCATATCTGTCAATTCATTGAATCCCTGGTCAATTGCCCTTACCAAATCACGTCCTTCAACGGTAAGTTGAATCAAACCCGGATCATTTGCACGTTTAGCAGCAATGACCCGATCCCCCAGCTTCAAATACTCACCGATTAAATTTTTTACTGCCTCACTTTTTGCTTTCAATTCCGGATGTGTTAGCGCCACTGTATAATCACTCATCAAATCATAGCTTACCTTAATATTCGTCCGATAGCCTTTTTCATAAGTATCCATACCATCAGCATATGTAAGAAACCCTCGCATATCCAGCAGCGCACGCGTAAACTGCGTATGTGCGTCCTTGACCGTAACCATAGCCAAAGAATCCGCTTCGATGACAGTCTGGACCTCTTCCCCCGTAGCCCTCAAATGATAGTACGTATAGCCGACGACACCGGCCATCAATGCTACTACCAGTACGAACATGCTTATAATTTGTACCATAATAGGAAATTTTTTCATCATGTATAACTCCTCTCGTCTTTGATACTATTGGCATTGCCCAAATGCTAAAACGTCTCTAATTCTATACAGGATTTATTATACCAGTTTTCATCCTATTTGTTTCGACATATTTCGCTATATTTATCATTTAGTTAGATTTATTAATTTATTGTACCGCAAAATAACTTCTAATCTCTTCGACATCATTTGTCATTCCAAGTGCTACCATCAATTTGATTCTGGCTTTTTGTCCACTTATTTCACCAGCCAAGATAATATTTGACTCTTTCATCGAACTGGCACTCCCTAAATAACTATATGCCGTTACGACTCGACCAGCATGAACTCTTGTCACTAGCACAACTGGAATGTTGTGTTCTCTTGCCATTTCAATTCCATGTTTCACTGCCGGTGGCACATTTCCACAACCAAATGACTCCACTACAATGCCTTTTGCCTTTTTTTCAATCAGACACTGAAAGAAAAATTCATCCATACCAGCAACTACCTTAATCAAATGTACATCATCAACAATTGTATCCGGATGGATTTTTTGTAGATAAAGCGAATGGCGTTTCATAACAACTGCATCAAAGTACACTCGTCCAATGGGTCCCCACGATGGAGATTCAAATGTTTTGGTACTTGTCGCATGAGTCTTTGTTACCTCAAGCGCTGCATGTATTTCATCATTTAATACAACAAGCACTCCTTGATCATATGCTTCATCACTAGCTACCGTTTTCACCGCAGCTAATATATTTCCAGGGCCATCAGGACTGGTTTGTGATGCACCTCGCATCGCACCTGTTACACAAACCGGTTTGTGTGTCTGTACTGTTAAATCTAGCATATACGCAGTTTCTTCTAACGTATCCGTTCCATGAGTAATGACAATACCATCTACCTCATTTGTCTGTGCGTATTGATCTACTATTTTCCCAAGTTCAAACATAGCTGTTGGCGTGATATAGCCACTTGGTACATTACAAAATTCAACCACTTCAACTTTTGCAACGTTTTTTAATGCAGGTACAGCTTCCACTAAATCCTCACCACTAACTGCGGGAATTAAGCCATCTGTAGATGCATCATATTTCATTGCAATTGTTCCACCCGTTGTAATCACAATTATTTTTTTCATCTTAAAATCATCCCTCCCCTTTACTTTCTTGCCCAACATACTCGAAACAAGCGGACTACCCCGCGCATCATCCAAAATTTATCATTAATAGTGATTTGCTACAATCACTAAAATGCCCCCAAGAATAGGTATTGTAACCATCGTAGTTTTTAAAATCAAACGTAAAACTAGTTTCAATCTCTTGGTTGGCGTCAACAAAATGATCAATATTCTTATTATAACTTATCTTTGTATCATTTCCGATAGATATCTAAAACTCTTGCAATATATAATTGTCTGAGTTCGTAAGAAAAGTCCTTGGCGTTACTGCAAAGCAGCAATACCAAGGACTTTATCTGTATCATATATACAATTCTCATACTTTCTGATCTAACTACTTCTAAAAACTGCAACTCACTCCAATATCAACACCAAGTTGATTGGTTTTGCTGGCTCATAGACTCCCTTACCGTTTGCAACGCCATTAACGGTTTGAGGAACAATTTTTATTATAAAAAAGTTCCTGCCAAATTTTAATCCAGCAGGAACTTTTTTCATACTATATATGATTTATGGTTTTACAGTTTCTTTATAAACTTGCTGACCATCTTTCATTTGGATAATAACCACACCTCGAATGGCATCATGAGTAGGACTCAAATTCATACTTCCACTTACGCTTTTAAAGCCTTGCGTTGCTGCCAATGCCTCACGTATTTTAGCAGAATCTACGCTACCCGCCCGTTTGATCGCATCAACTAGTAAATAAGCAGCATCATATCCCATAGCCGCCATAGAATCTGGCAGTTGGTTATATTCCTTCTGATATGCCGTAACAAACGCTTGAGATGCTGGGCTGGTATCTTGTGTTGAATAAAAATTAGTGAAATATGTATTATTTAATGCTTCTGGGCTCCCAAGTTCAACCAATCTAGGTGAATCCCAAGCATCACCGCCAAGAATAGGTACTGTAATACCCAGTTCACGAGCCTGCTTGATAATCTTACCTACATCATCATAATAACCAGGAAGATATATGATTTCTGGATTTTGAGCCTTAATCTTGGTCAAAACTGATTTAAAATCTTGATCCTTTTGGAGGTATGCCTCTTCAACAACGACTTGGCCTCCGCCCTTCGTAAATACATCTTTAAATATCTGTGCTAACCCTTTACTATAGTCACTAGAATTGTCAACCATTATCGCACTCTTGGATTTTTTAAGAGTGTTCAAAGCAAAATTTGCACCTACTGTACCTTGAAAGGAATCAATAAAGCAGGCACGAAATGTATACTCTTTTACTTTTCCAGTTTTTTCGTCAACGGTTACTCTCGGGTTGACGGTAGCTGCAGCTACAAAAGGAATCTTGTTATCTTCCGCAACCGCTGAACCAGCAATCCCGCACGAACTGACAGTAAATCCAGTGATCGCTACTACTTTGTCCTGCGTAATAACTTTCGTCATAGCATTAGCCGACTCAGAAGGTTCACCTTTATTATCAGCCGTAACGATTTGAATTTGTTTTCCCAAAACACCACCGTTAGCGTTGATTTCTTTAAAGGCTAATTTCGCACCAGCAGCAGCCGAAGTGCCATAAGATGCAGTGTTTCCAGTTAGTTCATATACCATACCGATTTTAATATCCTTGCTTGCACTGTTCGTACAACCAGAAAGTAGGCCGATCAGCAAAATAAGAACAAGTAATAGACAATACCTGTTAAAAAATCCCCTCACTATACATCCCCCTATTCATTTACTTTTTCTTCTCTAGATAAACATATATCAATTTTTCTTTACTTATACTGATATATTTTATTGCAAAATTCCCATATTGGCAAGTTTTATCTACACTGCACTAAAGTACAAGTACTCAACATGTATTAGTAAAGTTTTAACGTACCATCGAAGGACGTTTCGGATAACCCTGGAATCGAATAATAGTCCCAACCTTATCTGTGAAGGCTGAGACCATCTTCTTACATAATTACTTCATTTTAAACCTTAAACTTACCGATTGCTGTGCGCAACTCTTCCGCCATTGTTGATAAGGTCTGACTGGAAGAAGCAATCTCTTCCATAGATGCTGATTGTTCTTCAGTAGCTGCCGATACCGTCTGAGCTTGCTCAGCAGATTTTTTGCTTTCCCTATCAATTTCCCGTACAGCATGTACCACCTGCTGGCTACCACTGGTGATCTCCTCAGTCGCGGCGGATATCTCGTGGACTTGTTCAGACATTTTCTCAATCATTTCCATGATTTCTCGGAAGCTTTCGCCAGCGACATTGACCACTTGTGTACCGATACTCACCTCTGTTTTACCTTGGTTCATGTAAACCACGGCATTAATGGTTTTTTCCTGCACTTCAGCAATTAAATTTGCAATCTGCTTGGCTGCTTCTCCAGATTGCTCGGCAAGCTTACGGACCTCCTCGGCCACCACAGCAAAACCGCGCCCTTGTTCTCCAGCCCTAGCAGCTTCAATGGCTGCGTTCAATGCTAATAGATTGGTCTGTCCAGCAATGCTGGCGATAACTTCCACAATCTGTCCAATTTCTTGGGATTTGCTCTCCAATTCGCTGATTACTACAGCTGTCTCAGTAGTTTTTTCCTCAATAACCACCATTTGTGTTACTGCTTTTTCTATAGCTCGCCCGCCATCGCTTGCTGCACTAGCTGTTTTTTCTGCAGCAAGTGCTACAGTTTGAGCATTTTCTGCTACCTGTGCAATGCCTTGCGACATTTGTCCCACTACATCTGTGGTAGAAGTGACTAAATGCAGTTGTTTTTCTGATCCTTGCGCTACTTGTGTTATCGACTCTGCCACTTGATTAGCAGCTTGGGCCGATTGTTCAGCACTGGCAGTAAGCTCCTCCGAGGAAGCTGCCATATGCCCAGAGGTATTGGCTAAATTTTTTATTAATTTTTGCATATTTATATTTAGTGCGTTAAAACATCTTCCTGTTTCTCCAAATTCATCCTTTCTTTCCATAAACTCGCTTACTATCGGTTTGGAAAAATCACCTTCCCCTATCATCGTAAGACGCATGTCCATTTGAGCAAAAGATGCAGTCATATATCTAGTAATCATCCACCCTATTATCATCACCAACACCACTGCCAAAAATATAATAATGGCAAATATCCACATAGCCTGCTTAAAATTTTCTTTGTTTACTTTATTAATTTTGTCGGCTGCTTTTGCATTATAGTCTGCAAGCTCCCTTAAACTTTTTTGAAAAGCTTCGCCATCTACTCTTGCTTTTTTATTATAAGCATCATAAGCTTCCGCATTTTTATTTTGCAGTGCAAGATCAATTGCTTGTTGCCTTCCTGTTCTATATTTATCCAGACTATTGTGTAGCTTTTTTAATGTATCCACTTCAAAGGGATCTAATTCAGTTTTTTCATACTCAGCCAGATTTTTTGCGAATACTTCTACACGCTTATCGATATCTTGCTTTAATCTTATATTTTCATTTTTATCAGTAGTAAGCATTAAGTCATAGACATCAGCCTCAATGGCTCTGGCCTGACTGCGATTGTCGTTAAGCCATTCAATTGGCATTAACCTATCTTTATACATTTGATCCATATCCTCATTGGCTTTTGACAAATAATGATATCCCGTAAATCCCACTGCTCCCAAAGAAATGACGGACACCACAATAAGTACCAGTAACTTGGCAAAAACTTTCATATTCCTCAACCAACTCATATATCAACACTCCTTACCCAACTTTCCCCAGCACAAACACTTCATCAGCAGTCAATACCGCATCAACATCCAGCAATATACAAAGTCTTTCGCCTATTTTTCCAATACCACAAATGATCTGGCACTCCGCCGAGCAAATGCCAGGTGCCACTTCAATATTATCATCAGTAATCTCCTGCACTTCATTGACTTGATCCACTAGCATGGCTACCAGTTGACTGCCTATCTCCACAATCATGGCATATTGTTCATCCACAGTTTTTCCGGCGATTGATAATTTACGTTTCATATCCACAACCGGAATAATTCGGCCGCGGATATTCACAATCCCTTCCATATATTCCGGCAGTTTAGGCATCTTAGTTGCGCCCTTGTAAACGATTATTTCCCTGACTCTTGCAATATCAATGCCAAATTCTTCTTTTCCTAATATAAAGGATACTATTTTTGCACTCATCTTATAACCTCCACATGTTTATAATCCACTTGCTTATACCTTAAATCGTTCCACCAGATTCATCAATGCGGTGGCTGCTTCACGGTTACTTTCCGAAGTATCTTTACCACCGCATATCAAACGCTTTATGTAAGCTTAATGATCTCTAAACACTAAATCTCCTTACCATTGCCTGCAATTCTTCCGCAAGCTTGGATAAGGCCTGACTAGATGCAGCAATTTCTTCCATAGACGCCGCTTGTTCTTCAGACGCAGCCGATACCGTCTGTGTCTGACCGGCAATATCATTGCTAATACGGTCAATATCCCGTACCGAAGCCACGATCTGTTGACTGCTGGAAGCCATTTGCTGGATTGCTGCCGATGTTTCTTGCACCTGCGAAGACATCTGATTAATCAGTTCAAAAATTTCTTCGAAAGATTGTCCGGCATTATTTACAACTTCCGTCCCTAGTTTGACCTCATTAGTTCCATTATTCATTGCAGTAACCGCACTTTGGGTATCACTTTGAATCTCGTTAATCAGTGCCGCTATTTCTTTGGCCGCTTGCTGAGATTGTTCGGCCAGCTTACGCACTTCTTCGGCGACAACCGCAAAACCTCGGCCTTGTTCACCTGCTCGGGCAGCCTCAATTGCCGCATTTAATGCCAGCAAATTGGTTTGCCCGGCTATGCCAGAAATAGCGTCTACAATCTGCCCAATCTCTTTGGAACGTTCCCCTAGTTTGGTAACAACCTCAGCTGAGCTGGCAACTGATTTTTCTATACTGACCATCTGGTTAATGGCCGCATTAACTGCTTTTTTTCCATCTTGCGCTGCACTGGCAGTTTTATTGGACATATCAAATACTGTGTTAGAATTGGCGGCTATCTGCTGAATGCCAGCTGACATTTGCTCCACTTCTGCGGACGCTGAATTAACCTCTTTGGCTTGGGTTACTGCCCCCTGGGCAACACCGCTGATAGTACTGGCTACTTGGTTAACAGCCTGAGCTGACTGCTCGGCACTTGCTGTTAATTCTTCAGACGAGGCTGCAACCTGCTCGGCATTTTTCTGCACTTGCTGAATCAAGCTTTTGAGGTTCAATTCCATTTTATTAAAAGCTGCAGACAATTGCCCCACTTCATCATCGGAGGATACGCTCACGCTCTGAGTCAGATCACCTTCGGCCATCTTGTTTGCCACCCCCACCAGAGAGATAATAGGATTAGTTATCCGTCCGGCGATAAAGTACATAAATATTCCGCCTAGCAACACGGCGATGACGACGGTAAGAATAGCCTGATTCCTTATATCATTGATTTTTGACAAAGCCTCCTCCTTAGACAGCGATGTCCCTACCGCCCACGGAGCCCCTGGAACAGATGCGCAGCCAACATACCTCATACTGCCGTTGAATTCATACTCATTTACCCCTTTTTTGCCAGCAAGTGCCGCCTTCGCTAATTCAACTAGCGCCGGACTGATGTCATTCCCAAAAGCACTCCTTTTCATCGCAACTTGTTCATCAGGATGTATGAACATCACGCCTGATTTTCCGATGGTGTAGGTATAGCCTGTCTTGCCAATCTTCCGGTTTAGGACATAATTAGAAATACCATCTAGCTGAATGGCTGCACCTGCATATGCGATAACCTGACCTTGTTCTCCTTTGATCGGAGTTAGTACTACGGCCACCAGTTTACCGGAGACTTGCGACAGCACCGGGTCTCCGGATACTACCGTCTCTTTTTTTTGCACAACTTCCTTGAAGTATTCTCTCTCCGCAACTGATCCCGATGTCCCGTTAGCCCCTATGAAACTGCCGCTGGAGTTGACTAAAAACAAATTTTCCATCTTGGGCATGGATTTTTTCAATTCTGTCAATCTCGCACCGACAATATTGGGATCGCCCGCTTTGAGCTTATCGTCCGTAGCCATGAATTCTACTACCGCTTTCATTGCCGCCACTTCCTTGCCAATCCCCTCCGCAGCGGTTTCCGCATTGGCAATCATGTTCTCCTCAATTTTTTCAGTAAGAGCCATCTGGGAACTTCGTAAATTGAAGAACCCTGCAACCCCAATGGAAATAGCTAATACTAGACCTGCAAAAATAATCAACTTGGTCTTGATACTCTTTGTGAAAATATTCGCTATATTAGTCGTCTTATACATTCTGAAACACTCCTTTAAAGAATTTATTATTTAGCATTCCGCTTTAAATATGAGAAAATCTTTAACCAATGAAGGATCAAAATGAGTCTCTGCGCCTTGGCAGATTACTTGTAGCGCCTCTACTTCTGTCATCGCGCTACGATAAACTCTATCTGAGGTTATCGCTTCATACACATCAGCAATACATAATATTCGTGAAATCAGCGGTATGTGGTTACCAGCAATCTTTCTAGGATAGCCTTCTCCATTAAATTTTTCATGATGATATAGAACGGCCTCGGCTATATCCTTTAACTGATCGGTAGCGTTCAACAGGGCAAAGCCGACCTCAGGATGCTGTTTAATAACATCGAATTCAGCTGCAGTTATTTTTCCTGGTTTTTGCAATATGCTTTTAGGAACAGAGATTTTACCAATATCATGAAGTAATGCTGCAGTCGATAGCTTCTGTATCATGATTGGCGGGAGCCTAAGTCTTATAGCGAGTTTTACTGCTATTTTTTCTACTTTGCAAGAATGCCTAAAAGTACATGAATCGTACCTTGCTAGCTGGCTTAGAAAATAGTTAATTGATTCTGATTTTGATTTGAAAGCACACTCAATGAGTCCTTGATTTGTAAACAAAGCTGAAACCATATTATGACCCCCTTAGCGATTTTTGAAATCCCTGCGGTCACAGCACGCTCAATCCGCCCCTATAAGACTAATATGGATTAGCAAAACACGTACTGTAGAAATATTTACCGAGCGATTGTCATTTTGTATACAAGCATTAATATTATCTCACATTTGCATTAATTGACACAATTCGCGAAAAAGTCCAACTTCTGCTAATAATAACTAAACAACCATTATCCAATTTGGATAATGGTTGTTTAGTTATTTACTCTCTCATCAGTTTTTTTAGTCTTATGGCTACGCCTAATGCCATACGCGTATCATCCACATTAAGATTCACCTGCAACAGTTTCTCAATTCGCCGTTGCCGGAACAATATGGTTTTGGGATGCAACTGTAGTTTATTCGCTTTTTCCCTAATACTGGATTTCCGCAATAATTCTTCCAACGTCGCTAAAAAGTTGGTCATTTTTTCCTGATCATACTTAATTATCGCACCAATGTTTCTTTCAACAAACTCTGCGGTAACTTTTTTTTCTAAAGTTCCTGGGAGAAGCTGAAATATACCGGCTTCCCGATAGCAAACAATCCGCTCACCCGCGAATGTCTCACACCGCCCGGCAATTGCAGCATTTAACGCCTGCCGGTAGCCTTGCTGAAATTTTGTAAAACCAGTTTGCACCTCACTAATCCCTATATACATTACTAAATCAGCTTCGTTCACTTGCAATTTTGTTCTAACTTGAGCCGCCAGCTCTTTACAAAACTCCCGGTTGCGCAATTCTGCATGGTACATCACGCCAATGCCCTCCTGGCAATCCCACATGAGCAAATTTAAAAAACTACTCGCCTTGGCAATAAGCCTATATTTTAGTTTATGAATAGCGTGGCTTTCTTCTAATACACTCTGCTTATCACCAACTTCAAACCGGTCACTTGCAATAATCATCACAAAAAATGCCGCATCAAAATCTATCCCAAACCCCTTAGCGGCACGTTGGATTTCTTTAGCCTCTTTCTTTTTCCCCTGAATAATATCGTTAATGAAATCGCTTCTACGCCTGAGCTCATAAGTTAATTGCAGCATATCCTCTATTTTTCGTTGTTCAGTGATATCGACTGCCACTACAGCCACTGTCCTTTTGCCGTTAACCAAATAGCTCATCGGCGCCAAACGCCTTTCGATTACCCGCTGCTGCTGCCCAAAGGTTAATTCACCGGTAAAGCATTGCGGTATTCCTAAAGATATAGTCTGCCGCACTTCGTCCAGTAAAACTCCGGCCTCCTCCGCCTCAAATGCCTCTCTAATCAAACCGCCTTTGGTTATTTTCCCCACTAATGTCCGCAAACTTCCCTTGCCGAACTGTTCAATATACCGTCCATCCTCATCAATGATAAAACTGACGTCCGGCACAGCTTGCGCAAAATCCTTTAGCTTCGTTTCGCTTGCCTGCAGTATTTCTTCCATGCGTTTGCGATCAGTAATATCAAGACTTAACCCCAATATACGTATAGGTTTTCGCCTTGAGTCATACACGACCTTACACCTGCTTAAAATCCAACGATAACTGCCATCCTTATGCCTCAGCCGATATTCTATATCATACTTTTCTGTTTTTCCGTTCCAATTCTTTGCACGCGCCTTTTTTATTCGTGCCGAGTCATCGGGATGCATAAAGCTAAACCACTTACTAAATTCAGCTATTTCATCCCTTTCATAGCCGACAAATTCATTCCATATTCCACAATCATACATTCGATCACTGGCCATATCCCACTCCCAAATCCCCACCATCGCCCAATCTGTACTCAACGTCCACAACTCACGCTGCCTCAATTTTTCCGCTTCCGTTTTTTTTCTTTCTGTCAAATCAGTAATGCTAGCGAAAATCAGTTCCTCTTCAGCTACTAACTCAAAAGATATCTCGACATCCCTGATTTCTCCGTTTTTTAACCGGTGTTGAATACTAACAGGAGTGGTTTGGATTTTTGCACCGCTCATAGTCATTGGCATTGCTGTTGTTTTCTGTGTGGCTGGATTAAGCTCAAAAATTTTCATATGTTTTAGTTCTGCCGCAATATATCCATAAAATTTTTCCGCCGCCTGGTTGACATCCAGAATATGCCCCGTATGTGGATCAAAAACAAGCATTACTGCCGGGATCCGATTAAAAATCTGCTGGTACATAAAATTGTCAATATTCACAACCTTTTCACCATCCTACTATATCTACTGTTGTTTACATTCTTTTGAGTTGAGCGCACATCAACAAAAAAGCCTCCGGCCAACCGAAGGCTTTTGACTGTATGAACCACGAATCAGGTCTTTAGAGGTAAAGATGTCAATTTAAATCGTAAAACTCCTGACGACCACTTGCCGTTTTTCCGCCATCTTGGCTAAAGCCTGACATTAAAATACAAAACTCCCGTATTGTTAGCTAAAATCTCTGACAAAACCACATTATATTGTAAACATTTGCTTGTTATATTATCTCATTATTGTACAATTATGCGCAATTTGCATAATTGTACAATAATGATTATGCAAATCCAAACAAACATTATCCAAATTTGATAAATTCCTCTTAGATCAATCCAGTTTTATCATTTTTTTTAATTTTATTGCGATACTCAAAGCCAAGCAAATATCATCATCATTAAAATTAACTCCTAAAATCTTTTCAATTCTCTGTTGCCGAAACAAAATAGTTTTAGGATGCAATAGCAGTTTGTCGGCCTTTTCCCGGACACTGGAATGATGCAACAATTCTTCCAATGTCGCTAAGTAATTCGTTTGTTTTTCTCGATCATATTTAATTATCTTACCAATTGTTCTCTCAACAAAATCTATCGCCACTTCCGTTTCTAAAGCCTCAGGCAGAAATTGGAATATACCTGCTTCCCTATAATGAACAATTGTCTCTTCGTCTTTTGTTTGGCAGCGTGCCGCAATCGCGGCATTTAGTGCTTGGTGATAAAGTTTTTTTATTGCCGCAAAGCCGGTGCACACTTCGCTAATGCCAATATAAATTGCCAAGTTGGGATTATGTTCCAGTAGACATCTATTGATAACTGCGGCATATTCTTTGCACTCTTCCCAGTTTTGGGATTTCGTGCAACACAATACACCAATACCTTCTTGGCAGTCCCATGCCATCAACCTTGGTATATTACTCAGTACATCAATCAGCTCGTCTTTAATTTCTTGTACTGTGCGATTTTCCTCTGAAATGCTGGGTTTATCACGCTCTGCAAATTTTTCACTAACAATCACCAACACAAAAAGCGGGGTGTTAAAATCTATTCCCATGCTTTGCATCGCGTATGGAAGTTCTTTATCCACTCTTGTTTTTTCATGAATGACATCATTAATATAATCGCTTCTGCGCCTGAATTCATAAGCTAAACGCAATTTTTTTTTCGTCTCCCGTTGTTTGGTGATGTTAATTGACAAGACAACTACTGTACGCTTGCCGTTAGCCAGATAACGCATTGGTGCCGTACGTTTTTCGACCAATCTTTTTTCCTGCCCAAACGTAAGTTCACAGACAGCATACCGCGGTCTTCCCTGGGCAAGAGTCTGCCGCACTTCATTTAACAAAAAATCAGCATCCTCCTTTGCAAAGACTTCACTAATCAGGCAGCCTCTGATTTCTTTGCCACGCCTCGCAAAATAATCATCGCCAAAACATTCAACATAGCGCCCATCTTCATCAATTATGAAAGCAACTTCCGGTATGGCTTGCGCAAAGTCTTTCAACTTCATTTCACTTTCCAGCAGTATTTGTTCCTCGCGTTTACAACGGGTAATATCTATACTCAAGCCGATTAACCGTATGAGTTTTTGGGCATCGCTATAAACAGCCTTGCATTTATCCCATATCCAACGATATTCCCCATCCTTGTGCCGCAAACGATACTCGATCTCAAAAGTTCCCATATTACCCTTCCCACATTCCTGGTGTATTTTTTCTAGCTTCGGTAAATCATCTGGATGCAACAGACTTTTCCATGTATCATAATCAACGATTCCTTCATACCCGGTTAATTTTTCCCATATATTGTTATCATTCTCCATTGTATTTTTGGCCATATCCAGCTCCCAGGTTCCGACCTTAGCCCAATCAGCAAGCAAAGCAAACAATCTTCGGCTTGTTTTGTTCTCCTCTTCTACCTTTAGCTTGTCGGTTATATCGACCACAATAGAAATAATCCGCTTATTTTTTCCTATGTGCACCAAACTGGAATATACTTCCACGTCTCTAATTTCGCCACTTTTCAGCCTATGTTGCACCGCAAAAGGTTTATTATGCCTTTCACTGCCAACCTCCGTGATTTCCGCCACTGTTTTACTCTTCGCAGTCGGATTAATATCAAATAGTTGCATTTGTTTCAATTTTTCAATAGTATATCCATAGTATTTTTCCGCCGCCTGATTGGCGTCCAAAATACTGCCGGTATCCGGGTCAATAACTACCATGACGGCAATACTATTCATAAAACCTTGCCGGTACCATTCATCGTCCTTAAGCAACATTGGTTTTTCTGCGTTTTTTGATAACCTTTCGCTATAAGTGTCATTATTCATATACTTTCCTCCTATACTTAAATCCTCATATACCTTACCATATTTCATTATCTACTCTGCGTTTTTACAGATAGATTCTCATTTACCCAAAATATCCGATAGCGCATTAAGCGATTTTCCCTTGCCCCTTTTCACTTAAAAGCTAATTATTAACAATAATTAATTTATCTTATAAATATTAAGTTCCTGCCAAATCAATACAAATTTCGGCAGGAACTTTCATCATTATTAATCTTAGAACACCTTACGATATTTTTTTAATGTCCATTAAGAGTTCACCTACTTTATCTTCACTAAAAAAAATTATAGCCATAACCCCTTTATAGTGAGTTATGGCTACTTTCTCTTTCTAAATTGCTAATCACTGATAAATATTTATATTATAATCATTAGTTTTTACCAATACGCGTGATACGGTGAAAACCTTTCCCCCAATTCATCTCAAACCCTCGATACACTTGCTCTACTACTAATAATAGTATCACCTGATGTGTAAAAATCATCTTATGTTACGCCTACTTCTTGTTACGAAACTGAACAGGAGTCATTCCATATTTTTTCTTAAACAATCGATTGAAATGTTCCACATTCTGATACCCTATGCTATCAGCAATCTTTTCAACCGTCATACTTCCGTTTTTCAACAGAGTACAGGCCTTTTTCATTCGGATATTTCGAACGATTTCTCCAAATGTCCCCCCTGATTTTTCTTTAATATATTTTGATAGATAAGGGACCGACAGATGCATTTGTTCTGAAAGTTCTTCTAACGTAACGGTTAAGTAATTGGTCTGAATATAATTTACGATTTCATTAATTCTTTCATCGCGGCATGTATCTTCTGCCTTTATTTCATCTAACTGATTGACCGCTACTACTAGCGCATTAATCGAAGATTGAATAATATCATCATGAATGCCAACACCCCAATATAATGTATTGTTGCAACTAATTCCAACATAGGAAACAGCCTTGGAAGATGAACCTCTTGAAAGCGCATGTTCTTCATAAACGGCCAGTTCATAATGAATGTCGAAATATTGTTTAATCGCATTGCTGACAGCGTCTAAGCGTCCATTGCCATTGCCAACAATGGTTCTAACCTGTCCGCCATGATTTATGATCACTTGTGCCATAATGCCATCAATTTGTTTAAAATGGAATCCCTCTATATGAAAATCTTGAGTCTTATTTACATATTTATCTTCAAATATTTGGTATACCCATTCTGGCGATAATTCCTTGTGTTCGTTATCAGAAACACCTTTAACAGTATAACCTACTTCCTCTTTCATCTTAGCAGGAATGGACATCCCATAATTTTCTTTCAGAATGTAACCAATGCCACCTTTCCCTGACTGACTATTAATTCGAATGACATCTGACTCATATTGCCTGCCAACATCTTTAGGATCAATCGGAAGGTATGGAACGGACCATGTATTGGTTTTCCTTTCTTCCCTGTACGTCATTCCCTTGGCAATCGCATCCTGATGAGATCCCGAGAAAGCAGTAAATACCAATTCCCCTGCATATGGCTGACGTGCATGCACTTGCATTCGAGTTAATCTCTCATAGGTCTGGGATATTTCAGGCATATTACTAAAGTCAAGCTTAGGATCAACGCCATGTGAAAACAGGTTCATTGCCAATGTAATGATGTCAACATTTCCCGTTCGTTCTCCATTGCCAAATAAAGTTCCTTCTATTCTATCAGCACCTGCAAGGATTCCAAGTTCTGCATCACAAACACCACAGCCTCTATCATTATGAGGATGCAAACACAAAATAACAGAATCCCTGTATTTTAGATTCTTATGCATGAACTCTACTTGACTTGCAAATACATGAGGCATTGCATTTTCTACAGTTGTTGGCAGATTAATAATTGCCTTCTTATTAGGAGTCGGTTTCCATACATCAAGTACCGCATTACATATCTCTAATGCATAATCTACTTCTGTTCCTGGAAAACTCTCTGGGCTGTACTGGAATGAGAAATTACCAGTTGTCTCTTCTGCCAATTTATTTAATAACTCTGCTCCAGCAATCGCGATCTGCTTGATTTCTTCTTTACTCTTTCTAAACACCTGCTCCCGCTGAGCAACAGATGTGGAATTATACAAGTGAATTACAGCGTGAGGTGCTCCTTTCACAGCTTCAAATGTTTTTTTGATGATATGCTCCCGCGCCTGCGTAAGTACCTGGATGGTTACATCCTCTGGTATCATGTTCCGCTCTATTAATGCCCGTAAGAAATTGTATTCGGTATCGGATGCTGCGGGGAAACCTACCTCAATTTCCTTGAACCCAATCTCCACTAACATTTGAAAGAATTCTATTTTTTCTTCTAGGCTCATTGGCTCGATCAGTGCTTGATTTCCGTCTCTTAAATCAACGCTGCACCAAATTGGTGGTTTCTCTATATGATCTTTCTTAACCCAATCATAAGATACTTGAGGTGGCATAAAATATGCCCGTTCATATTTTTCATAATGTTTCATAATATTCTTTTTCTCCCTTCTTTTACCGCATACAGCGTAAGAAAAAAATCTTTCGTCTCTATAATCCATCACAATGGATTATAGAGACGAAAGACAAAGCTTTCGCGGTACCACTCTATTTCATGATTCACATACACTCATTGGCACTATTAATGCCGATCCCGATAACGGAGGAATCCGTCATGACCTACTTAATTTCAGCCAGAAGCTCCAAGGCGAGTTCACCACATTTCTCATACTGTTTCGCATCATCCAACAGCTTTCTGAAATCAATTTGTGGATACTATTCCTTTTCATAGCTTTTCATAGAAAATACTGTATTAAATTATCCAATCATATCATTCACTTGAGCAATGATTATAATTTTTTCACAAGAATGTCAATCCGTAACTGCATCATAACATAGATCTTCCGCATTGCGTAGTGATAAATTTAATCAGTTTTATTGATCTTTTTTATTTAAGGAAAAATATCCTGATATTTTTTAGCAATTTCGTTAAAACGATCGGTTATCTCTAGAAAGGCTTTTACTAGGGTTGGATCAAAATGCTTGCCCGATTCTGAGCTAATGATGGCTACCGCGTTCTCGTGAGGAAACGCATCTTTATAAACACGTCTACTTATCAGTGCATCATATACATCAGCAATCGCCATTAGGCGGGCGGAAAGAGGAATATCTTCACCAGCTAACCCTTCTGGATAGCCACTTCCATCCCATTTTTCGTGATGGGAATATGCCATTTCTTTCGCAAAGCGGAGGAATGATTCCGGTCCTTTTATCAAAGATTCTGCGCGAAGTATAGAATCTCTACCAATAGCCGGGTGCTTTTTGATTAATTGAAACTCCTCGCCATTTAACTTTCCAGGTTTCCAGAGGATCATAGGTGGTATGCCCATCTTCCCAATATCATGAAGAGGTGTGGATTTAACAATCAAATAAATATTTTCTAAAGATAAGACTGTTGCAAACTTAGGGTCATTTCGTAGGTGCAAAGCTAATTGTTTTACATATTCTGCTGTACGCTGTACATGGGCAGAGGTTTCTTGGTCACGGCTTTCAGCTAGAGATGCCATTGCCGCGATTGCAACCTCCTGAAGCACCGTCACTTCTTCAATACGTCTGGCTATTTCTGCTTCCAAATAAGAATTTCTATCTTTTAAGTCGTTTTGTACCTTCTTTAGCGTCAAATGGGTTTTTACTCGTGAAAGTAGTAAGGAAGGGGTAAGTGGTTTGACAATATAATCAACAGCACCTAGTTGGAACCCCTTTTCTTCATCTTCTACTTCACCTTTAGCAGTGAGAAAGATGACCGGTATATCCACTAGTTCCGGTTGTTTTTTTAGGCGACGGCAAGTCTCATAGCCGTCCATTACCGGCATCATGACATCTAATAGAATCAGATCAGGTGGCTCAGCAGCTACAATAGATAATGCTTTTTCACCATTCGTGGCAACTTTCACTTTATAAAGGTCTTTCAGTAATGTACCGGCAAGGAGCAGGTTATCCGGCACATCATCGACTACCAAAATAACAGGTTTTTTATTTTCCATGGTAATTACCTCCTATATGTAGTGTGTCAATTTTTTCTAGTGCGCGATCAAATTCAAAATTTAGCATAAATCGTTCCACTTGGCGAAACTCCTCCGGCGAGAACACAGCGGCTATATCAGCTTTTACCTGTTCAAAATAGTTTAGTGCCTCACTGTCACTATCCATGAGCAGCTTTTTCAAATTAATTAAACTTTCGGTATATGTGCCTAGTGACCCCTGGCTAGGAGATGAGCATGACGTGATTGTCTGTAAATATTTATCAATGGAATCCATCAGCGAATCAAGAATGATTTGTAGTTCATCCAGCAACAAATCAATGTCTACTACAGAATAATTGCCCCGAATTTCCTGCTCAACAGTAGCCATAGCGTCTGCAATATATATTGCGCCAATATTGCCAGAAACACCTTTTAGCGTATGGGAAATTTTCTCGACAGAAACAAGGTCATTGTTTTTTAATGCCTTTTTCATATTGATTATAGCATCTTTTTGTCCCGTTATATATTTTTGTAACAGTTGGTTGTAGACAGGTTGATGGTTAGCCACTCGTCGCATTCCTGCCGCAACATCGAGTCCCGGAATATGGGGAAGCACTACCTCTTGGGGCTTTTCGGTGATTTTAGAGTGTTCACCAGCCTGTAAGGGAGTTTTTTTGCGCCCAGATGGTGCCCATTGATGAATAGTGGAAAATAAAATGTGAGGATCGATAGGTTTGACAACGTGGTCATTCATCCCGGACATAAGGCAAAGTTCTCGTTCTTCCGCCATGGCTCTAGCCGTCATGGCGATAATCGGAAATTTAGGGAATTTTTCACGAATGATTTTTGTAGCCTCAAAACCATCCATTTTAGGCATTTGCAAATCCATCAAAATAATATCGAACGGGATATTGGAGTCATATTGCATCATGGTTTCCACCACTTCTTCCCCATTATTGGTTACCGTTACTACTATTCCTTGACTTTCTAGTAGCTCAACAGCAATCTGCTGATTGACCTCATTATCTTCCGCCAATAAGATACGAACGCCAGTTAGACCATAATCTTTCTCTTTGGTGAGTTGGCTTTGAGAAATTTCATCTTTAGCCGGCGAAAAAATTTGCATGATGGTATCCAATAGAGAGGATTGAATGATTGGTTTGATCAGTAATCCGTCAAGTTGATGCTGCTGTACTTGATAGCGAACTTCTTCACGATCAAAGGAGGTTACCATGATGATAGCTGGAATATGGATAAGGTTCGAACTTTTCTTAATAAAACAAGCTGCTTCAATGCCATCTATGCCAGGCATTTTCCAGTCCATGAAAACAATTTTATATGGATCATTATCACTGCCGTTGTTTCGGTTCACGGCATCAATGGCGTCCTTGCCACTATGTGCAACATCGACCCGGAATGATATCGTCTCTAGATACTCAGTTAGTATTTTTTGCGCTACTACATTGTCATCCACCACTAATACACGAAGTTTATTTAAACTTTTTGGTACAATACGAGATTCGGCGGCTTTCACCTTACCAAGCGAAAACCAAGCAGTAAAAATAAAGTTGCTTCCGTTACCGACTTCACTTGTTACCCAAATAATTCCTCCCATCATTTCCACTAATTTTTTGCTGATTGTAAGCCCTAGACCCGTTCCTCCATATTTTCGAGTAGTCGATCCGTCGCCTTGTGTAAAAGCCTGGAATAAACGTGCGGTTTGTTCAGGGCTCATGCCTATACCCGTATCTTGAATGGAAAACTGGAGCTCTACTTTATTGCCCATCTGCTGAATAAGCTCAACATCAACGGTAATGGAACCTTGCTCTGTGAATTTCAATGCATTCGTAACTAGATTGGTCATAATTTGACCCAAACGAAGTGGATCGCCGATCAGATTCTGAGGAATATTTGATGAAATGTGATATAAAAATTCCAGTCCCTTCTCATAGGCTTGCACATGCGTGATATTAAACACGCTGATCATGACATCATCTAATAAGAAATCCGTATATTCCAATTGCAGTTTGCCTGACTCAATTTTTGAAAAATCAAGAATATCATTGATAATGCCCAATAAAGAAGTACTGGCGTTATGAATCTTGCTAATATAGTCATGCTGTTTAGCAGTTAAGTCTGTTTTCAAAGCTAGATAGGACATACCAATAATCGCATTCATCGGTGTGCGAATCTCATGGCTCATATTTGCCAAAAACATAGATTTGGTCAATGTTGCTTCTTCGGCAACAAGGCGAGCCTGCCTAAGTTCCTCTTCTTGTTTTTTCAGGTCGCTGATATCGACAACAATTCCAATCATTCCACCAGGCTTACCATCCGCAAACTGAAAACCAGATATCCAGTACAATACTTCTCGGACATTACCATTAGCAAAATTAACTTGTTGCTGTCGATGGCAGGTATCATGATCACGAATCATACGGAGACCTTCTTCATGATAGGCAATACGATCGCTTTCTGGGAAATATTCCACTTCTAATACCGTCTTACCGATCAAATAGTCGCGAGTTACGCCGAATGCTTGTTCATAGGCCTTGTTGCAACCACGATAACAACCCGTTGCATCTTTGTAAAACATCGGGTTGGGAATAGCATCAACAAGGCAATTGATAAAACTGAGTTGATCTGAAAGGGCCTTTTGTATTTCTTTTAAGTTCGTTATATCTTCTTTGACGGCAACAAAATGCGTGATGCTTCCTTCATCATTGCGTATAGGAGCTACAACAACAGATTCAGAGTACAGGTCACCATTTTTCTTTTTATTAACAAATTCGCCCCGCCATGACAGACCCAATGTGATGTTTTCCCAAAGCTCAGTATAGGTTTCTGGAGGGGTCTTCTCTGATTTAAGAATTCGTGAATTCTTCCCCATGACCTCAAAAAAAGAATAACCTGTTAGATGACAAAAATAAGGATTCACATACTCTATATTTCCATCAAAGTCAGTAATCACAACGGATACTGGACTTTGTTCTATAGCACGGGAAAACTTTTGGAATTCCATAGTTCGATTTTGTATTTTTGCCTCCAAGTTGTTCGTTGCTTCAAAGAGCAACATGCGCATATTTTCGTGGGTTAGTGCCAAACGGTTGATTTCTTCCCATCTCGTCAGCATAATCTTTCCTGGCAAGAAATCCAGTCGACCAATTCGTCCACTTTCTTCCGCTAATTGTTGCAATGGTTGACTGATTTTTCGCGAAGTCCGATTTGCCAGTATAGCAGCAAACCCCAGAGCGAACAATAGGCTAAGCCCAAGAATAGCAAGCGAAGAAGCTTGGCCATAGGTGAAATCTTTGGCTGGAGCAAAGATACCAATATAAAAAGTATTATTCCCAAGCGTTAGGGGTATAAATTGCGCAATCCACATTTCATCTTCACTTTTATAATAAATGTTTTCGTTTAACTTTTGTTCAGATTGCGACCATTGCTGGTATCCCGTGGCAATGGTTGGTATAGCAGTAACATCTAGCATTTTATTTGTCGGGGTGCCATCAGAATTTTGAAAAGCTTGTTGAGCCGGTAGTCCTACCATTTCCCCACTTGCATCAAAGATCGCGATAAAACCAGTTTTCCCTACCGTAATGGATTGCGTCATGGCAGAAATATCGGTGAGTGACACGTCCATTGCGAGTACATAGGGTGTGCCCCTTTCATCTGAATATCTCATGGAAGCAGTGATCCCTAGTTTCCCCTGGGTAAAAAACATGTAAGGGGATGTCCAGAAAACAGTATTTTCTCGCTCTGATAACGCACCGCTAAACCAAGGTCTAATGCGGCAATCATAATCACTTACCAACTGTTCTTCTTTCAGCAATTGATCCGCAAAATTCCAGTAAGTCCATTGTGCTTGACCAGGCATTTGCTTAGGGTCTGTGATTCGATTCCGCCAGCCATTGTCGTCTTTAAATAAAATGATTTCTCGGGCATCTATGCGAGCTAGCATAATCGAAGAAATTTGTTGATTATGATTTATGATCGGTAAAACAAATTGATTAAATTTTCCGGCATCATCCAATGTAAGGTAGCCTTTGCTTGCATAATCTCGCATTAAAGTGAGCTGTTGCTCCGTCGCTGAAAAGAAAGTTTGTACCGTTCCTTTGATATTCTCCGAGGCAAGTCGCAATTCCCTTTCAGCTAGCTGATTAGAGGACGGGACAATCATAAATCGGTAAACCGCAAAAGAAAACAAGACGATGGCAACTAAAATAGTTATGGCAATCTGCAGAAAAAGATCACTACGAATGTTACGTACACGTAAAGACATTGTTGTTCTCTCCTTTCATCGAGCCTATTATCAAAAAGTACATCTCTTGTCATTTATTTTTTTATAGAACAATATATAGTTATACGTTCGCTATCTATAGCCTAAAACCTGTAAAATCATATTATTTTTTTAATACGAAATTATTATTTGTGCTATAATGTAAGTTTTTTCTCTGTATAGCAACACACTCTCTGTATATTAAATATTTCTATATTAATCTCAGTTACCATGTATTATAATGAATCTGTATATCATGTAAGTTCTTGTTGAAATATAAGAAAAAACTTGGTTTCGACCAAGTCCTCAGACGCAGGTAAAATTCTTAGTTGCCCTTACTTTGAATCGAGAAAGCGATATAATTTCTCGTTGCGTAAAAATCCATTACATACTAGGTGGCGATAAAATGGTTAAAAAGAATCATTCGATGAGAATTGTTATTATGTTATCATTCATTTTGCTCATCCTAAGTACCTTTAGTATCATAGGTTATTTTATTTTTACCAATTGGCAAAGATCTACTGAACATTTCGTCACTGAATTTCAAGATAATACCAATCATAATATTTTGCACCAAATCGAGCTCTACATCAATACACCTACTTTTATTAATGAAGGTAATTATATTTTACTACAAGATGACATCATTGATCTTAATAATAAGAAAAAACGTGAAATCTATTTCTCTAGTATGATTAAATCTTTTAATGAAGACATCTATAGTTTTACCTATGGAACCGAAGCTGGCGAATACTATGGAGCACGTAGAAATACCAAAAATGAAATTGAATTGATAGAAAACAATGCGACAACAAACGGAAAATCTCGTTATTATTCCATTGCACAAGATTTGACCGCAGCAGAATTAAAAGAAGAAACCGGAAAATTTGATCCTCGCACCAGAGATTGGTATATCACTGCAAAAAAGCTACAAAAGCCAGTATTTTCTCCAATCTATAAGCATTTTATAATGAATGATTTGGCGATTACAGCTACCTATCCGATCTATAATAAAGAAGGAATCCTCAAAGGTGTATTAGGAACACATATTACACTAGCAAAAATAAATAACTATTTAAAAGAGTTAGTAGAGAGCCATGCGGGAACTGCTTATATTATCGAAAGAAATTCCGGCTATCTGGTAGCAAACTCACTAGAAAATCCAAATTTTGAGATTCTTACAGGCAACATAATGCACAGGAAAACGATTGAAGACATTGATAATAAAGCAATCGTTGAAGCCTATCAACAATACAAGCGAACCTCCAATGTAACTTCTATAATGAATTCAAATCATAACAAGCTATATATACAATTCACGCCATATCAAAAAGAGGGTTTAGACTGGTTGATCGTAACAGCAATCCCAGAAAGTCCATTTACCGTTGCTATCACTAAAAGCATTCAACTTTCAATTGTAATATCCATTTTGGCAATTATTATTGCAATTATAATCTACATGAAAAGCATGGGGCTCATTCTGAAACCCATCTACGATTTGATAGAAACTACCGAAAAATACTCGGAAGGAGATTTGTCCCAAAGAGCAAAGATTTACCGAGATGACGAAACCGGAAGATTATCAGCTGCCTTTAATAAAATGGCCGAACAATTATATGAATTGATTAATACTCTTGAGGAAAAAATTAAAGCTCGCACCAGCGAATTAGAAAAAACTATTTTTGAATTAAAAAATAGTAAAGATGACATACGTCTGTTACTCGACTCTACCGCCGAGGCAATATTCGGAATTGACAGGAATGGAAACATCACATTCTGCAACGCCAGTTGCTTAAAAATGCTTAGATATCAACAAGAAGAAGACTTGATCGGCAAAAACTCCCATTCATTAATCCACTATAAACGCGCAAATGGTGCTCCTTTCCCCATAGAAGATTGCAAAGTTCTTGATGCAGTACATGAAGGAATAGATGTACATGTGGAAAATGAGGTTTTCTGGCGTTCTGACGACACTTATTTCCCTGTGGAATATTTTTCTTATCCACAATATCGTGATGGAAAGATCATCGGTGCCGTGGTTACCTTCTTAGATATTACAGAACGCAAAAAATCAGAGGCAGAAATCCTTTATTTAAGCTACCGCGATCAGCTAACAGGTTTATATAATCGGAGGTATTTCGAGGAAGAGTTAACACGGCTAGATGTTCCAAGAAATTACCCCTTGACCCTCATTATGGCTGACATGAATGGTCTAAAGCTTATCAACGATTCTTTAGGTCATGCCATGGGAGATCAAATTTTAAAGAAAATAGCAGAAATATTGCAAAAAAGTTGTCGCTCCGGTGATTTGATTGCAAGGCTTGGTGGAGATGAATTTGTCATTCTTTTGCCTAAGGCAGACTCCCATGAAACAGAGGAGATCATCCAGCGTATTAAAGAGAATTCCGCAAAAGAAAAAGTAGGCTCTGTTGATATCTCTGTTTCCTTGGGTTATGGAACCAAAAACAGTGCGGACGAAAAAATTCAAGATATTTTTAAAGTAGCGGAAGATCATATGTATGGACACAAACTCTTTGAAAGCCCAACGATGAGAAGAAAGGCCATCAATACCTTAATCAGTACGCTTCATGATCGAAATAAACAAGAAGAGCACCATGCCCATAACGTCTCTGAATTATGCAAAAGAATGGGCAAAGTCCTTGGTTTATCAGAAATAGAAATCGAAGAACTGAAAACAGCAGGTCTACTTCATGATCTTGGGAAAATAGCGATTGCGGAAAGTATATTAAACAAGCCAGGAACGCTGAATGACAACGAATGGGAAGAAATAAAACGTCATTCCGAAATCGGCTATCGAATACTTAGCACTGTCAATCACATGTCAAAAATGGCAGAATATATACTAGCTCATCATGAAAGATGGGATGGAAAAGGCTATCCTAAGGGGTTAAAAGAAGACAATATACCCCTCCAAGCAAGAATCATTCATATCGCGGAAGCTTATAATGACATGACCAGTATTAGAAGCTACCGAGGAAATACCTTATCAGCCAAGGAAGCTATCGTGGAATTACAAAAAAATGCTGGCCTTCAATTTGATCCCGAGTTAGTTACGATATTCATTAGAGAAGTATTAGGTAAAGACTCCACATAAATAAATTTAGGCGGAGCATACAGTATTGAAATACTGCATGCTCCGCCTTCTGTTGCACAACCATCCTTCGCTATTTTCTTATAAGGTTCGCATTCCCTATAACTGACGACACAAATTTTATATTTGCATCAATAATCTACTTTTTTTAACAGAATAAGAACATACAAGCATATGACACAGATGAAGGCTAGTAATTTGTATAGCATAAATATGCTGATATATTCTAGCAGTATTCCGCCTCCTATATTCCCAATTGCCCCGCCAACCCCTATTGCTGCTGCATGCAGTGTTATCGCTGATGTCCTCATTTTTGCAGGACTAATTTTATTAACGTATTGCAATGAAGTCATCAAGTAAAACGTATAAGTAACACCTTGCATCATTTGAATCATTAGAACGGGAATATAGTCATCACAAAGAGAATCTAAGAAATAACGTAGGGCAAACAATGCCACCCCAACGATATACAAATTGAGTTCACCATATTTGCATATCAGTTTTGCACCAAAATAAAACGCAGGCAGTTCACTTATGGCGATAATAAACCATACAATGCCAAGTCGGGTCACATCTCCACCAGTCCTCTCAATTAGGACTGGAATATAACTTGAGTTGCTACCATTGGCAATGTTGGTAAGAATAACCGAAAAAAACAATAATATAAACTTCTTATATGTGATCAAGTTTACTACATCAGCAAAATTAATATTCTTTCGCGTGCCTTTACCTTTATAATCAATGCGAAATAATAGCAGCACTCCAAGTAGCATAAGAATGGAATAAATAACATAGGAACTGTTGATCCCTAACTTTTTTATAATATAGCCTATAACGAGTGCTACGATTGCATAGCCAAATGAGCCCATAAGTCGAATCTTACCATACTGCAATTGTTTATATTGTTCGATAATCTCGTAACTATAAGCATCTGCAATTGGCACCACTGGGCTTTGAAAACTCATTAATAGTATTATACTTACTATTATAAGAATAAAACTATTAGAAAAAACCAAAAGGTAGACAAACAATGCACTGAAAAGCATTGTTATAATGATCATTGTCCGTTTATTAGAATATTTATCGGTGATAAATCCCCAGATAGGCTGAACAATTACACCCGTTATCGAAATCGTGGCAAAAGCTATACCCATTTGCGTATAACTTAATCCCTTCTCTTGAAAGTAATAAATCAAGAACGGATAAATACAAGCCAGTGCCCCATATATTACAACGTAGATTATACTCAACTTTATTGACAGTGTTTTATGTTCCATCATTATTTACCTATTTTACTTTTTATTTCTAGTAATCTTTCACTCGATACCAATACTGATATTGTTCCTTAAAACCAAGTTTTGCATATAGATGTAAGGCTGGATCATTGCGTAACAAGACCTGTAAATACGCTTTCTTAGCACCGTTATGTACTCCAAGCTTTAATAGATTCTCGACTAGTTTTCCTCCATAACCCTTCTTTCGATATACTTGGTCAATTTTAACATCAAATATACCTAAATAGTCCTTATGAAGCACTCCTAAACCGCAACCAATCGTTCTACCAGCTGATTTTATGGTGATAAAATATTTATCTAATAAAATATTGGTCCAAATACCGTATAATGTAGTTTGCTCTTTTTCTGTCATCTCATTACAAGATAAAAAAAATTGTAGCCAATCTTCGGTTACATCACTACTATAAAAAACGTCCCCATCTAGAGCCGAAGATATGTTAGGCAATTCCAGGATCTGTACGCTAGCTGGCGATTCAAGACGGTAGCCTTTGTGAACCAGTAGCGAGTCTAAATTGTCAGGTATGGAAACAGGTGTTAGCTTAAATATTGTAGCAAGCTTTCTCGCAGCGTAAAGACGTTCACATTCGGCTATTTTAATCAACGGATTTTCATTGGATGGATATAAAGGATTAACAGAATTGGCTCTTTTGGTATAACCATTAGCAAAACGCAACAGCCATCCATCATACATATAAGTATTCATGGCTGGCAAAGCATTAAGCGAGTATTCCTCAAGGGTTCTTATCATAATTTTCATCCTCATTTCTTACGTTCAATGGGATTGTGATAATAAACGTTGCCCCTGCTCCTGGTTGACTTACACACTCAATATGACCTTTGTATAACTGATTGACCAAATTATATACAATGCACAGTCCCAGTCCTGCCCCTCCCTGGTTCCGATTGGTCGTAAAAAATGGGTCAAATATTTTCCCTAATACTTCACTATTCATCCCTTTTCCATCATCTTTATACGTGATCACTAACCGCTCTTCTAGCTTTTTAACTCGAATATCAATCCTTCCAACTTCTCCCGGATCATAAGCATGAATTAGAGAATTTAAAAAAAGATTGGTCAATATTTGGGCAAAGGCACCGGGATATCCGTCAATGAAAATACCTTCATCACATTCAATGGTTACAATATGTCCGTTCTTCTTAAAATTACTCGTCAGCATATTCACTACTTCGCTAATATAACTACCTACATCAAATATACGATGTACTTCACCAATCTGTTCCGTTGACACTTGCTTAAAATTACTGACAAGCTTTGCAGCCCGGCCAGTATTGAGAAGTAGCATATGGGCCGCCTCACTACATTCTGCAATATAGTCTTCCAAGTGATTACGCCGCATAGTACCATCTTGATAAATTTTTTTCAATTCATTCGTAATATCATCTATGTGTGATGCCAACGTTACGCAAATCCCCATCGGAGTATTGATTTCGTGTGCCATACCCGTTACCAAGCGGGCGAGCGCAGCCACTTTTTCCGATCGAAGCAGGGATTGTTGAGTAGCATGTAATTCTTGATTCAACTTGATTAGTTCCTGGTTATTCGCCATCACTTCCTGATTTACCACCATTAATTCCGCTGTTCGCAATCCCACTTTTCTTTCCAGTTCTTCATTTATATTTTTAAGAGCCTCTTCAGCTCGTCTAAGCTCCGTAATATCTCGAAAAAACCAAACTCGCCCATGGTACTGCCCTCCATCCACAAATATAGGTGCAGAATAACGTTCCAGTATCTGGCCTTCCTTCAAGATCAATTCATCCTGACTGGTCGCATTTCTATTTTGATATAAATAATGTACTTTGGTAAGAAACTCTTCGAAATTAACCAGCTTCCCTGCTACATATTGCAAGAGCGGCGCATCATTTTTCTTTAAAACTAAACTTGATGGTATATCCCAGATATCCATAAACCGCTGGTTTATAGATAGAATCTGTTCATTTTCATCAACAACCAAAATACCATCAAGAGAAACTTCCTGCACTGTAGTTAGCATACTATTGCTGAATTTCAATTGCCTTTCTGCTCGTTTTCGCTCACTTAATTCTTGCTGTAACTGTTGGTTCATATTATAAAGTTCGGCGGTACGTTCTGCAACTTTGATTTCTAGTTCTTTTTTAGACTGTTGAAGGGCACATTCTACACGCTGACGTTCAACAATTTCGGCTTCCAGACTTTGATTGACATACTGCAATGACTCATTCATTGTCATCATTTCTTCATTCATCGCCGTCAATTCTTGATTAAGACCAAATAGTTCTTGCGTCCGAATTTCTACTTTGCTTTCCAATTCATCATTTTTTCCCTCAAGTCTTTTACGAGCAAGCCCCATTTCGCCAAACAGACCAGACAATAGAGAAAAAAAACTCATTACCCTTTTTACATGATCTTCTGTAACGATGGGAACCCTCGCCAAAGCATCTAAATAAGCGTTTTTATCAAAGCCGAATTCTTCAGCTTGACGAATAAAAAAAACCTGATCAGGACGTTCAAAGAAAAACTGCCCCGTAAAAAAGTTAGCGACATGTTCACCATCAATCAAGATTGGCACCGCGACGTCAATCAAACCATTTTTACATTTATATACGTTATAACTCTCACCCACACCCAAGCGGCCTGCAAGAACAGTATCACTTTCACAGCAACGCCGAGCAGTTACCATGTGAATTCGATGAAACTTAGTACAAAGATCCTGCCAGCCAGTAGAGATTAAACTCTTTCCCTTTAAATCCAAAATGGCTATTACTGCACCAGTATTTGCGCAGTAAGCATCACATAAATTCTGCAATTCAGCGACATCCACTAATTCTGAAAATTCCATTCGGCATCCGCTCCTCAGTTTATCTGCAAAAAATATACTAATAACTCACGCGCTTTATCCCTTCAAACTCAAGCAATCTTGCACCTATCTCTCAACGCTTTTTAACTCTACAAATAACGAGTAACATCTTTTATATTTATATCAGAATTTAGTTCAGTTTATATAAATAGCTTACCATATTTCCCTTCGTATTGCATCCGCAAATAAACGACTGAAGCACCTTTCAAAATTAGCTCATTAGATCAATAAAGCTCCTCTTTCTTTATAACGTTTGATCAGAAATTCCGACTCAACGCTATGAATTCCGTCGATAGATTGAAGCTTTTGAATATAGCGACTCGCATGCTCTTGGTCATCAAATAATGCATGTACATGTAAATGAGGCCGACCACTCATTTGGTATACATTGGTGATTTCTTCAGAATATGAGAGCTCTCTTACAATCAGATCGATTTTTGACCATTCTACCTCAATATTAAAGTAAATAGAAAGATTCTTGCCAGCCTTCAACGGGTTTACTACAATGGTAAAATGACTAATAATTCCATACTCAACAAGTTGGTTTACCCGTTCACGGACAGCGGCGCGAGTTAAGCCTACCAATCGTCCAAGCTCAGCGTGACTCAAACGTCCATTAGCGGATAAGTGATTTAGGATCTGCCTATCTATTTCATCAAGATTTTTAAATTGCATGATTACACCTCTGCCTCTCGCCTATTTACTTTGTAAAATTTTCTAATAATTTATTGATCGTTTGTATATTTTATATTATACTTATGAATGAGATGAAAGTATATATATTCGATAAGCAATAATACACTAGTTGCATTATTTCTTACTAGAGTTGATTGCTAAAAAAAAATTGGAGTGATTTGCTGTGACGATTATAGCTTTGAAGATCCTGCTGATTTCAATGTCAGCTGGAATTATGGGATCTATTCTAGGACTCGGTGGAGGAATTATCGTAACCCCAGCCTTAACATTTTTATTTGGTGTCGATATTCAGCATGCCATTGGGGCAAGTTTAATTTCAGTAATTGCCACCTCAAGCGGTGCTGCCGTTGCTTATATCCGCGATGGGATTACCAACATTCGCGTAGGGATGTTTCTAGAAATTGCAACAACGGTTGGTGCTATTACTGGAGCTATTATTGGTGGGATTATTGCGCCAAATCTATTATATTCTATCTTTGGTATATTTTTAGTTTATTCCGCGATATTAATGCTTAAAAAGGTAAAGCAAGAATTGCCAGGTGAAGTGCCGCTACATCCGATGGCAAAGGCACTTAAATTACAAGGCCAATATTATGATAAAGTACTACAAAAACATGTTTTTTATAATGCTGACAATGTATACAGCGGTTTTGGTGTTATGTATGGAGCGGGCGTTATCTCCGGTCTCTTAGGAATTGGTAGCGGAAGTTTTAAAGTCATGGCAATGGATATTTTCATGAAACTTCCTTTAAAAGTATCAAGTGCAACCAGTAATTTTATGATGGGCGTAACAGGTGCCGCTAGTGCTGCGATCTATTTATATCGGGGTGATATTGACCCTGTAATATCCGCGCCTGTGGCACTTGGTGTTCTACTAGGCTCAACAATCGGCGCACGAATTATGCAAAAGCTGAAAAGCAAAACCATCCGCAAATTATTTATTCCAATTCTAATGTATATCGGCATTCAAATGATACTACAAGGATTGGGAGGTAAATTATAATGACAGAACAGCAAGGTGAATTCTCTGTTCAAAAAATTAATAAAGCAGAGTTATTTGTCAGTTACGCGTTGCGTATTGGTGTACTACTAAGTGCAACCGTCATCACAGTGGGGCTTCTACGTTTTTTCATAACTGGAGAAAGTGGGTACATCGGACATTCCTATCCAACACAAATCCATGATATTATCGCAGGTGCGGTTGCCTTTAAACCGTTTGGTATGATTATGTTGGGACTCGTACTACTCATTTTAACACCTGTTTTGCGAGTCGGAATTTCACTACTGGTTTTTATCACAGAGAAAGATTGGTTATATGTTGGCATAACAGCAATCGTTTTTCTCATTCTGATTAGTAGCCTTTTCTTTGGGAAATAACGCAACTGTATGAAAGAAGGTATTTGCGAGTCAATCACATGATCGTCCTGCAAATGCCTTTTTCGTCTCTGCTTCTTTATGAAAAAAAATATATTTTTCCAATTTTACTGTCTAAAAAATAGAGGATCTTTGTTATTCAGTGTAGAATATTCGCATTAATTGGAATAGTCCGATAATAAGTTACGTAAAAGGGAGGGGTTCGGTATGTCTATAAAAAAAGTAGTCCTAGCCTATGATGGTTCTAGCGATAGCGAAAAGGCACTACAATGGGCGCTTGATTTTGCTAAGGACAATGGAGCGGAAATACACATTGTCAGCGTCATGGATTCCATGTATACCGTTTTTTTAGAACCAGTTTATGACAGTAGTGAAATCGACGATTTGCGCAAAAATGATCTGATCAAAAGAGCCACTCAAGCGGAATCTATTTATGCGAAACACAATATCACAAGTAAATCTATTATTCTAGAAGGTCATCCGGCCGAAGAAATTATCAACTATTCAACTAAAGTAAATGCTGATATCATTGTGTGCGGCACTCGTGGTCATGGTGGATTCAATGCCCTACTGTTAGGTAGCATCGCACATAAATTAGTCACCTATGCAACTATTCCAGTTTTAGTTGTTAAATGATTCTTATACAAGTCGCCCTAAAGCTATAATTTCTGCTACTTTTCCCTAAAAATGTTGCATTTTATCGGTACTGAACTGACAGAAGACTGTGGAAATTACAAGAACTCCTAGCAAGTTTTTTTGCTAGGAGTTCTTTAATCATTATAAATAATACGGTTTTATGTAACCGGTTAAATTATGCTGAAATTTTTCTTTTTCCCGTTACTATTTCTTCTATTTTCTCTTCGTGATGCGCAAAGATACGGAAATTTTCCACAAGGAAACAATAAGCTAAACAACCAAATGCCACTAAACCAACACTAACGATGCATTCCCATATTGTCGGAATATAAATGGGTCCACCAGCTCGTATACCAACCAAAACAATATTTAAGCGATTGAGTACGACACCACTAGCCACTAATAGACCGTAAATAAGAAGAGCACCTTTCGTCTTTCCCCTTTTACTAAAGACAATCGCAATGGGAACCACAATCCCCATAATGATCTCCATCAGAAAGAGATTGCCTTCTAAATTGCCTTGAAACATTAAACCGAACACACCACGCTCTACTAGATCATACGTTTTTAAAGCTAAATAAACCATCATTGCATAACAACTTATTTTGGCGAGTCCATGGAGTACCCCAACATCGATCTTATGACGAAAGGCTTTACCAACTACGATGGATTCTACACAAATCATGGCTGGCCCCACAAAGAAAGATGATAGTAAAAAAAACAATGGTAAGAATGTAGACCACCATAAAGGATACAGTTTGTGAACAGCAATTAAAAATAATCCACCCAAGGAGGATTGATGAATAGTCGGGAATATCACACCTACAATCATCAATACTGGTAATATTTTTTTAAATAAACCGTGTAACTTCACACCAATACGTTCTGTAACAATTTCGCCAAATTCAAGAACTTGAATGGTCGTATAAATGGAAATACACCAAAATACCTCAAATAGTACAGAGGAACTTCCCCAGGACACGAAAGGACGCCAAGCATTAAACCACTGCCCAATATCTAAAAATAGCCCTCCCATGACTAAAAGATAACCAAGCAAGGATGTCAATAATGCACTGCGAGCAACTGAATGATAATGTTCACGATGCAAAACATGGACAATTAAAGCAGAAAAATACCCGCCACCAGCTAAGGCTACTCCTGCTAAAACATCAAAGGCAATCCATAACCCCCAAGGGGAATCATCACTTAAATTTGTAACCATACCAAATCCGGTAATCAAACGAAAGAGCATAACCGCCACACTCATAGCGGCCACCATCATCAATCCGATTCGTGGTTTAGTGATTGTAAATCTCCAAGGTGCAAACTCAACCTTCATTTTTTTTCGCCCCCCACTAATTTAGATTTTGCTATTTCTTTTTTTGTTTTTATGCTGTTCTCTTTGATTTCGAGTTTCTTCCTGGCCATTTCAGTGCGCCGCTTCGTATAGTAGTATAAAGCAGTCAACACAATTCCCCAAACAAACGCCAACCCCGGAATATTTTTTAAGAAACTATGACTGTATGTTGGTAATGCTTTAGCACTTAAATTCGTTTTAAAACCCAATACCTCAAAAGGAGTATCTGAAATATACAGCCAAGCTGTCCCGCCGACTTCCTTTTCACCATATACAGTATTAACATACCCTCCGTTTTTAGCAATGGTCTGTTTCGCCTCTATCAACAAGTTCTTGCGTTCACCAAACTGCATAGCACCTGTTGGACAAACAACACTACAAGCTGGAGCCTCCCCTTTGGCAAGACGAGTGGAACACATCTGACATTTTACCACTAACGGAAAGGTTTTATTCCATTCGTATTTTGGAATATCAAATGGACAAGCTACCATACAATAGCGACATCCTACGCATAAATCGGGATAATATACGACTGCACCTTCCTCATCTCTTTGCAGAGCCTTCGAAAAGCATGCAGAAACACACGCTGGTTCTTGGCAATGAAAACATTGCTGTTTTACAAAACGCTTCACAGGTTGCCCCTGCTGATCTTTCACTTCATGGGAAGTCACCACTGTCCAATTTTTATCGTCAAGCTTCTGAGCTACACTCATAGTAGGCTTTGTCTCGTCATATCCTACATCATTCCACAAATTGCAAGCAACGGTACAGCTGCCACATCCTATACATTTTGTTAAGTCTACCAAAACACCCTTATCCATCTCATTCACCTCATCTTTTATCCAATAAGTCGTTTATCTTATACTCTTTTCTTAGCTGTCAATTGCCCGCTCCGATCCGTATAGTGAGTATGGAGAAGTTCTTCAGCCAGTTCACTTCCTGGGTACTCAAGATACTGACTATATAGGTCTTGAATCTCTTGATTTTTATAACTAGCGCGTTTATGGTAAACCTTACCATCTAGATTATATAAGCCAGCACTACGCGCCTTCCTTGCATCATCTGCAGCGACTAGAGAAGTACGAGGTTGACCACCACCGCCAATGCATCCTCCTAAACAGCTCATGAACTCAATAAAGTGCCATGGAGAGTTGCCAGCTCGGACCTGATCCAAAACAATTCTAGCATTCTTCAACCCGTGACAAACAGCTACCTTCACTTTCCCAACTCCAGGAATCTCTGCCTCCGCTTCTTTTACTCCTGCCAATCCTCGCACGGCAGTAAAATTTAGAAATTCTTCCGGAGGACTTTGTTTACTAACTAGATAATAAGCGGTTCGTACAGCAGCTTCCATAACGCCCCCTGTCGCACCAAAAATCACAGCAGCTCCACTACCTTCACCCATCAAATAATCATAGCTGGCATCTTCTAGCTGATTCAAATCAAGTTTTTTAAGTTTCATCAGACTGGCTAGTTCCCTAGTGGTTAGCACAATGTCAACATCACGAATACTCGGATTCCCATTTTTACGTCCAGCAGCATTCATTTCCGGTCGCTGACATTCAAATTTTTTCGCTGTACAAGGCATAATGGCAACAGAAACTACATTCTCTAACTCTAAACCTTGTTTTTCCCGATAATAGGTCTTGGCAAGAACACCTAATAACTGTTGAGGAGATTTAACGGATGATAAATTGCCAATTAATTCTGGATAATAATACTCACAGAATTTGACCCAACCTGGACAACAAGATGTGAATTGTGGTATTTTACCCGTCCCCTTCTGAGTCATACGTTTTATCAATTCTGTTGCTTCTTCCATAATCGTCAAATCCGCACTAAAATTGGTATCAAATACAGCATCAAATCCTATTTTTTTTAGGGCAGCTACTTGTTTACCTTCCACGACACTACCTGGCAATAAACCAAATTCTTCCCCCAACGAAACTCGCGTTGCTGGTGCCGTCTGTACCACTACATGCATATTTTTATCATCGAGTGCTTGTAATACTTTCCCAATATCATTGCGTTCCTGAATGGCACCTGTAGGACACCATAGTACACATTGCCCACAACCCACACAAGTAATATCATTTTTTATGGGCAATTCATAATAGCCGTAAACACTTTGCACCTTCTCACATACTTCAAGGCACTGACCACACAGTATACATTTACGATCATCCCTGATAATGGATGGATTATTAGGATCTATGGAAATACGTCCCTTCACCTGTACTGGCCACTTCCCTGATACACCATACTGTCCTGGAATCCACCCTTTACCACCGGTTGCCTCACACTCACTAACAGTAGTAACAATACCCGTTAAAGACATGCTCCCTATTAATTTAAGAAAATTACGTCTTGTTACTCTTGTTGTTTTTTCTATATCAATGCCCATACGAATTCCTCCTTGCTTGCTATGCTTTTTGCTTAACGCTTTTTGGGTATAAAAAAGCACGCAAAGAAGACTCAGTAAACTATCTAATTGGGTGAGATAGCTTAACAACCGTCTACTTTGCGCACTTCTCTAAACTCTGTGCGACAATCACATTCATTTGTTAATATCATAAATTTATTATAATCTCATTCGCAATCCGATATACATTTTCAGTTTAGTATAGTTATTTCCTATACCTTACTATTCTCCACAAATTACGATTTTCCTCCTTAATAATTGATGATTAAGAGAATTTTATTTTTTTAAAAAAATTCCTAATTTTCAATTATTGGCAAAGACGCTCCACCGTCCCCTGTCGTCCGTTGAGACAGGATCGAGTAGCCGAGGCATCACTGCCCCAAGCCCTCACAGAACCGGACTTGCCCAATTAAGGCATCCGGCTCTTCACAATATCATTCACATTACATAGCTTTTTCCTGCACCTAGTTGAAAGATGTT